>VOFI01002967.1_pt1 | contig 214288 bp, 214 predicted proteins | sample 5384131 | NCBI WGS metagenome assembly VOFI01 (sample SAMN12384728, study PRJNA508395) | human gut metagenome | isolation source: healthy gut H | host: Homo sapiens | reverse complement strand
AGCTGAATGTTTCACCTTTGTCTTTGAATACTCTGCAAACAGTAAAAAGCATATGGAATTGCTTGGAAAATCTATGAGAAATGCTTTTAAAGTTATGAAAAGCCATGAGAAATGCACCATTTTCAGCATAAAAAGCTGATAATACTATGAGAAATACAGTTTTTCAATTTTATTTCTCATAGTGTTATCTCTATGATTTACAGACTGTTATTAGGTACATTATGAGAACATGAGAAATGAAAATACAAAATCGTCTTCAGAGGCTGGGATTTCTTCTTATTTATTTCCCGGATTAGAAGATTATCTTTGGACAAATTTATATAGTTAAAGTATAAATCTGTCCATTACAATAATATAAAGCTGATTAATAGAAAGATAGAAACTAAATTTCGTCATCTGATTGAATTTTATCCAGTGATAACAATTACTTTTATATATCCATATCTTTCAGAAAAGAGCCACCATCAATATCCAACCACAAATATACTTTCTTTTTACTATATACAAAAATGGTTGCTTTTATTTGATTATAATAAACCACAGGATGCAAACTGTAGCCGTTGTTCCGGCAGGAACTATCAATTGAAGATTCAATTGCTTACCTTGTCAATTCCCAATTAACGGCAATTGTGCCATAAGGTGATTCTTTCGTTACTTTTGCCCAGGTCACACCGTTTGGAATTTGAGGATCGACATAGAAGTGACGATATCCAGGGTTAGCCTCGTCAAGACGTATTCCTCCTACAGCCTGATAAAACCAAGTACCAATTCCATTGTAACAATTGTGCACACGACTTCGTTCTCCGCTCCAATATTCCCAAGTCGCTGTCGCACCATGGTCAATCATATATAGATAACCGGGATAATCACGTTTCTTCATCATTTGATAGAAGAAATCCACTTGTTTATTCCGCAATCACCCAAATACCAGTCACGGTATTTGGTATCGGGCCAACGTTTCAGCAAACCATCTACTGTATATTTATCAACATACTTAAACCACTCTTTCATTTGAGAATAATATTTCTCAATCAAGCGGGGATCATTATAGTTGACATACGTTCTCCAGGGAGCCTGTACAAAGAATCCGCACCAATACGGACCGCCGCCACCGGTACCCGGATTAGGACCAACATGCGGCAAACTTCCTCCTTCACGCATGGAGTCTCCCCATGTTTGCACCCAGTTTTCAAATGTTGGAGCTACATCGTACATCGTTTGCAAAGACATCGTTGAGGAGTTTCCATCACCACCATATCCTGCACGTTCCAAATGCGGACAGTCTACCATATATCCACTAAAAAGTCAGACATTTCATCGTATACTGAATCATTTGGTGAATAGCATTCAAGTCGGCATCCGAACATTCAAAAGTTGCGGTCTGTTTATAATCTCCATAAATCTGCAGAGATTTCATAGCACCTGTTTCCGGTTTTTGAGGAAGATTGGAGATGCGCACATATCGAAAAGCGTGATGATTGAATTTATTTCTGAAGTATTCTCCTTGCTACCACCAGATATATAAATATCACTTTCACCTTGCTTGTCAAATTCACCGTCTTTCGTCAAATTATCACTATATTCCATAATAACTTCATGACCTGCCGGCAATATAGGCATTTGCATCTCAAACCATCCGGTCTGAACCTTTCCCATATCTACCAGCCAGAGACCTTCACCCAGCTTCTTTACAGAAACAGCCTGCAAAATCTGATGTATCTTGTTTACCTCACACATTTGAGGGGAAGCGATATGATCGGGAACATTCACTTTCACAACAGGAATCCATTCCATTTTGTCTAAAGCATGTGTTGAAAGATCTCGCGGAAGAATCCTTCCATCCACCCTCTCACCTCAAACTGCAAAGCACGCCAAGTACCTGTATCCGAATAGCCACTTTCACGTCCGTACCATGCTCCGTCTGTCTTCGTAACGACTTCCCATTTACCATTTCTCAACACATCCAATTCTGCTTTTACCAGCGGACCTTCATAAGCTGCTCCGAAAGTCGTCGTTTTATACCAACCTTGTCCCAGCCAGATAAGCAGATCATTTTCTCCTTCTCGTAAATAAGGAGTAATATCATAAGTAACAATTAGTGAACGTTTAGATAAATGTGATACAGCAGGGGTCAGAACGTCCTCCCCAACCTTTCTCCCATTGATATAAATTTCGTGATAACCTAGCGTATTTACATGCAAGAAAGAAGTCTCCCCTTGAGTCAGTTTCACTTTCTTGCGAAGAATAGGAGCACAAATCTTACCACCTTCAACAGAAGCCCCTATATATTCTCCTTTCATCTGTGACTGATCCAAGATGCCAACTCCAAAACGGGCAACAGGACTCCATGATGAAGCTTGTTTTTAGCATCCCAAACGCGTACCCGCCAATAACACAAAGAACGAGAAGTTAAAGCCTTTCCCTCGATAAGGTACCATAACCGAAGTTTTGGATTTCAATTTTCCGGTATTCCATAAATCAGCTTTATCCTGCACCAACAGAATACTATCCGAAGCTACCTGTATTTCATAATAAGTTTGCCCGCCTTTCCAGCCGTCCCCCTTTAACTTCCAACTAAAGTGAGGAGTTACATTATCAATCCCCAAAGGATCAATAAGATTCTCACATTTTAATTCCACCAAATAGAAAGGCGAAGTTTTCTCATTTCCATATACTATCATCGACAGACAACAGAAATAACAAATCAAACCTAAACATAGCAATCGTTTCATTCTATTCATCTTCTATTATTATTCAATCTCTTACCAGCCTCACTTTATGAGTGACAGGTTTATTGATTTTATAAATTGTTTCAACGAGACTCTTCATATAATTGCTCCAAACCTCCCGTATTTCAGGATTCATCGCTTTTATATACCAATCGTAGCTCATCCTAAGAAACCCGTCTTTAGGTAAATATTCTTTTTAGCTTATCGATAGCTTTCTGATCATCAGCAAACAGTAATCCTTCTTTTTTCAAGAATGAATATTCGGTCCACAAGTATTCTCTAAAACGTTTCTCCACTTCAAACCGTTCTTCATTCAGATACATGATTTTTCGCAGCTTGTTGATATTGGGGAGTATTCGGGTAATCTGCCAAATTCACACCATTCGCCAACTTTTCGGATGAGAGATTGTCAATAAACTGATTGTCTATAGTTAACCGATACATTCCTTTCTCTAAATTTGTTACCTGAAAACGTTCCTGATTAAACTCTTCCATAAATGGAACCAACTGCATTGCATCGCGTTGTGACCTTTTATTTCCCCAGCCACTTCTAGAAATTGAATCCAGCGGATAAGGAAGAGCATACGCCAGATAATCAAAAGTCAGATCAGCTCCGCTCTTTTTCAGTTTTGAAATCTTACAGTTCTTATGGGTTATTACAGATGAATGATATGCATCAATAGATACTGATGACACTTCATCCCCAGCCAGTCCCTGTGCTTTCAGAAACAAATAGGCCATAACCATCTGTCCGTCATTATCCGGATGAATTCTATCTATCCTGCAGAATGTAAATGTAGAATCTGCCTCCTGCTCTTTTCTGCATATCTCACGCATCGGTTGGTTAAAATCAACAAAACCCCAGCCATTCTTTTTTAGCCGATGTACGTTGGGCATCTATGATTTTTAAAATGGCGTTGTTCTTATTACGCAATATAAAATTATTAAACCGGGAAGTCTCATCATAAGGAGAACCACCAATCAATACTTTCTTTATTTTATTTTTAGCCAGTAAGCGTTCTTCTATTTCCTGATAGCTTTCCAATGACTTTGCAATCCGTTGTTCCGACAGTTCTTTTGCATCGCCTTTCATGTAAATATCATAACCGGTATCATTCATACCGAAAGTTAGAGTCACATAAGTTGGTTTCCTGTTGAAAACATCATAGTCCAAGCGATCCTTCATATCCCACGCACTCTCTCCACCAATTCCGGCATTCATGATAGTAATCGGTTTATCCGGGAAAACGAGTCATGTAATACAACCAGATAAATGAATGATAATGTCCGCCGTGAGTAATGCTGTTTCCTACAAATACGACACGTTCCCCTTCTTCAAACCGAGGTATTGTTGTTTGTGCCTGTAAGTAATCGCAATTTATATAAACTAAAGATAACAACAAGAGTATCCTCATTTTTAGTCTATTAGCCATTTTTCTTTATTCTTTTAATCAAACCATAAAGATAACCGTACAACAATCAATCTGCTATATCCAGCTTATTCTTCTCTGCTTTCCCCATACTGTTTCACCAATACACTTACGCCTCCTTTCAACAGTTCGGGAGTCGCCTCCATAGTGATAACCTTTTCTTCGCCCGGCATCAACGTCACATAATTATCGGACATAATAATTGGAAGTATTCTTTTCTGCGTAGCCTTATTAACAAGCCTCACCCGATTAGCAAAAGCCACAGTCCCGGAATTGTTCTTTACAACAATCTTCATCTTTCCGTCAGACATCGATTTATCCACCAATCGGCAAGACAAATCGGCCTCCCGGAGTGTATTCAGCAATTTATAATCAAGATCATTCACACCATTCCGCCAATAGAAGTTTTCAGAGATTAGATTACCTTTGGCATCTGTCAGTTCCAACTTGATAAAATGAAGCGGAGTCAGCTCTTCTATATCCTTTGGTTTCTCATCATAAATTTCGAATTCGAACAATGAATATCCGAATTGTGTAGCACGACTGATACCTGCCAGTTTCACATAACGTGCTGTAACTGGTTCCAATTCAATCTGTTCAGTACCACCTCTTCCATCTTTGTTGGCATAAACGGTTTTCCATTCTTGTGCATCATTCGATACTTGCAGTTCGTATTTCTTAGCACAAGCTGCCTCCCATCTCAAAATAACCTTTTCTATCTTTTCTTCTCTACCAAGATCAATGTATATCCATTGAGGATCACTGTATGCACTTTCCCAACGACTTCCGGCTCCTCCGTCAGTAACCATTGAAGCACTTTTAGAGGCACCTGCTGAAGAAGAAGCTACAGCATTCTTTCCATAAGCCAGATTGAAAGGATTAAAGTTCAAAGAAAATGCTTCTGCAATGTTGCTGGCTGCCACATCAACCTGTTTTGTCTGTCCGTAGACCGGTACTTCTTTTTCCATTCAGGTCGTAAACCGTTGCTTTAGCAATTGCGCCTTTCAAATCTTCTGCTGTAGTATTTATTACTTTTATACTATTGTTGGAAGCATTCCATTGGATATGAAGAGGTTCACAAGCCTTTTTTGCTCCCCAATAAGCTCCGGTAGGATCATAATAATAGTCATAAGTCTGCCATACAAACGAGGGATAAGCAGGATGGCTCATCCAGATCAGAAGTCCGGCTGCATCATTCCACATCTTATCGTTCCAAGCCTCATACATACCTTTCATCACTTCGAGATTCAGCATTTGCGCTTTCTCAGAGTTCTTCCAATCCGGATGATTCTCCGTACTGTGTGTTCACTGAATTCTTATAATTAATCGGGTTGGCATTAGATGCTTCCTTACCGAAGAAATGCTTGTTCCAGACATTATCATCATCATCTTTTAATTGTTCATCGGTGGGCAACGGCCACCAGTCTTTTGCGGAATAAACTCTTTCACGCTTTCGAAGGTGGGGAAAGTAGCCGTACCTATTTCAGTACGCATTCCATAGCCATGATCTATACCATAAGGATAAGCCGGTGTATTAAATGCCAGATTACTGCCCGAAGTTTCAAAATGGTGTCGCGGAGGCTGGTTTCCCCACCAACCACTTCCGGACAATCCATCCTGATTGGAGCAAGACTTGTACATACGGTCATTATTATCCTCCTTAGCAATCATTTCACGCAAGTAATTATCCAAATCAGGTGCCGGATGCGTTTCATTTGCTCCACACCAAATAGCAATGGAAGGATGGTTTCTAAGACGTCTGACTTTATCAAGAGCATTCGCTTTGAATGCCTCCGGTTGAGCCACGGCATTATATGCCACATACAACCAGAAATCATTCCATACCATAATACCATACTTATCGCAATAATCATAAAACTCATCATCCGTCACACAACCTGTCCATAGACGAATCATATTGTAATTCATCTCCTTATGAAGTCTGATTTTTGTCTCATACTCTTTGCCGTGACATCGAAGCAGATACTCGCTCATCCCCAGTTTCCGCCTTTCAGATAGATTTTCTGTCCGTTGATAAAAAACGTGAGAACCGGATATCCCACTACATTATCCACCATTTTATACTCATACTTCTTAATACCGAATGTTATTTCTTTTTACATCCGACACTTTTTCCATCTACAGAACAAGTCAGTTTACAAGTATAAAGATTGGGATCACCATAACCATTCGGCCACCAAAGTTTCGGATGATCAACAACCAATTGCGCTATATCATCTTTGTTAATAGATAGTCTGGCTGTTGTTCCTCCTTCTACCCGAATGTCTTTAGAGAAAGAAATATTCCCCGGCTGAATCACTCCGGATACAACGACTTCTTTAGGGGAAGAAGAAGCATTTCTAATATCTGTTGAGACAGAAAGCTCTGCTTTCTGCAAGGTCGGTAACTCTGAACGTACCCAAGGATCTTCCATCACTACATCTCCTGTTACCACAAGATAAGCATTGCCTGTGATACCAGCCAGACGTCCCGGAACGTATGGCATCCAGTCCCAACCGGCACCAGCCAGATAACTGGGGCTGCAAGCCACTCCATAAGGTTCTTTAGCTTTACGCGTCTTCTTCTGGTCGGGATCGGTAATCAGGACAGCAATCGCGTTCTTGCCGGACTTCTTTATCAAATTGGTTACGTCAAACTTGGAACGCAGCATGTGACCGCTTACATCTTTGGTAGATGTTTTCGTCCCCGATATCTTCTCTCCGTTAAAATAGAAATCGGCAAAACGATTTGTATTGTCGAAATGAAGCCACACACGCCTCCCCTCCGAATAAGAAGACGGGAGTTCGAATTCCGTACGATACCAGAAAGGACGGTTATAAAACGTTTCGTCTACTTTATAAATATTATCGGCATAATTAGGATCTGAAACGATTCCTGCTTCAACATAAGCAGTAAAAACAGTTCCGGGAACCACACCTTTAACGTAATCGGACATTTTAAATTCCGGAGTAGAAATCTGCTCTCCGGTTATGTCCTCTAAATCTGCCTGGGGTTTCACTTCCCAGATAATCCGAGGATTAGAGCTGTTCAAAGACATCCATGTACTCTGCTCTGCACACCCTGTCTGGATTAGAGCTAATATAACCGATACAATGATAAGCCCAAGTTTATTCATCATACTATCAAGATTTTAAAGTAACAATTTGTTTTAGAGTATGTTATTCAATCAAAGTCCCCACTCAACATTAGGTTTATCACCCATAAACAGTTCCAATGTACCTCCAGCTGCAATGTCCGCAAAATCAAGATAACATTTATTGTATTCCTGACCGTTCAACAAGGCCTTTTGTATGTAGACGTTATTTATGCTGTTATTATGAGCTATCACCGTGAATTTCTTACCAGTATAATAGCTGAGATCAAGATTGAACTCTACTTTATCAAAAACCGGACTTGTAATCTCCATACGTGTATTTCCCGGACAGGAAGGATGAATACCGGAAGCAGCCAACACATACCACGCCGACATCTGACCTACATCTTCATTGCCAACAATCCCTTCAACTTTGTTTGCATAAGCCTTTTCACATGTATAGCGTGTCCATTTTTGAGTATACCAGGGAACTTCAAGCTGATTGAACAAAAAAGGAACGAAGTGCACAGGTTCATTCGCATGGTTATAATATTCATTCCACAGCATATTAGAAGGAGTTTTATTAAAGAAATCTGTTAAATCCGCAATAACTTTCTCCTTACCACCCATCAAATTCACCATTCCCGTAACATCGTGAGGTACAAACCAACCTTGCTGATAAGAGTTTGCTTCTATACACCCATACCATTCTTTAAGACGTGCATTCTCCGGCCATTCCACCCATGTTCCATCTGCTTTACGGGGACGGAACCATCCCTTTTCTTTATCAAAAATATGATGATATGCCTGTCCCTTTTCATAGAAACATTTGGCATCATCTTCTTTCCCCATAGCTTTCGCTAATTGAGATATACACCAATCAGTATAAGCATACTCCAAAGTGGTTGAAATACTCAATGGTTCCGGAGCATACCCCAATGAATCATTACCAAAACGACGGGATGTGTTAATGGCATAACGATATGCTTTCTCTGCATCATACGTACGAATCCCTTTGATATAAGCATCTGCCAAAACAGACAAAGCAGGATTTCCCAACATACAGCCGGAATAGGAATTCAGCAATTCCCAACATTCATAGTATTCGCGCCCACTCTGATCTGCCATAGTAATCAATGAGTTCAGTTCATCACTTACTAAACGCGGATTAATTATAGTCTGCAAAGGAAACTGACTACGAAATACATCCCATCCACTGAATATAGTACGTTTTGTAAAAGTGCTGTCAGCCGTATGTATTTTATAATCACCACCTACATAACGTCCGTCTACATCTGTATAGATACGAGGATCAATCATCGTATGATACATGGCAGTATAGAATATCGTTTTTCATCATCCGTACCACCGGATATCCGGACACGATTAAGTTCTTTATTCCACAATTCAGTAGCTTTCTGCTTTACTTGTCCAAAATCTTTTAGAGGCTATTTCTTGTTCAAAGTTATTTGCAGCACCCTCCATATCAACAAAAAAGAGATACCAACTTTCATCTCTACAGTCTCTCCCTCCTTCGTTGGAAATTCAGTAAAAAAGCCTAGATGTTTACCCGTCAGTTCTTTCTTGTCTTTTATAACCGGAGCTTGTGATACACGAGTCAAATAAGGAATACTCACTACTTCATCACGTTTCCGAACCCAATGTTCGGGAATATCTGCACTCAAAAGCCATAATTAGTCAAAGGTTTACTAAATTGTGCATAATAATAAACGGTATAATCGGCTTTTCCTTCACCATTACCCCATCCACCACCATCAGGTGTACACTTCATCCATCCTTGAATTGTATAATCATCTACAACTTTAATATACTGTGAAGTAGATGTTCCTCCCACTCTACGCGCTAAATCAATCTGAATACGAGACCGCTTATTAGAAGGATAAGTAAAACGTAAAATTCCACAATGCGGCGTTGCGCTACTTTCCACTTTGATATGATAATCAGTCAATTCTACCGAATAATATCCGGCCTTAGCCGTTTCAGTGGCTTTGTTATAAGCCGAACGATATCCTTTTATACTATCATTATTCTCTTTACCTGCCACTTTATATAATTCACCAGTTGTAGGCATCACAAGAAAATTGCCCAAATCACCAAACCATCCCACACCACTCATCTGGGTAAAGGCAAATCCTTCGATTGTCTTATGTTCATCACTGTATCCGGAACCGTTATCACCTCCCGTTATTGTATTAGGACTAACCTGTACCATACCATACGGAGTCGTAGCTCCGGGAAAAGTTTTACCTAATCCGTGATAAACACCGGCAGCCCCTACACTAGTACTGGCACCAATAAACGGGTTTACATAATCGGTCGGAACCAAATCTTCCGATACGGTATTGGTTGATGAGCAACCCGTCATCCAACACAAAAAGCAAACAATTAAAAGATTAGCAGTCGCTTTATACATAACAATAATCTAATTATTTTAAGTCAAACTAAGAACGAAAGTCTTAATACCAAACCGAGGCATTGAAATCGTCATTTCCGATTTACCTGCACGTGTTTTTTATCTTCTTTCTTTCGATACATTGTCCATTCAAATCAACTTCCTCCACTCCGGATAATGGCATGTCAATGGTAACCTTTTGTAATTTTTCGTCCCCTTCAGAATTGAACAGGCGCAATAGTACCTTTCCATCTTTCATTTGAAGAGCACTCACTTGATAACCAGTATTCTGTAAATCAATAAATGATTTCGATTCCGGTTTTGCCACTGGATAGCAAGAATGCAGCAATGGTTCATTCCAACAATCGCTATCATCTGCGATTGATGCTTTGTCCCATTTGCCACGATGAGGTATAATTGCATACTTCATCCTCAAAGGGTGTGTTATTTTATAATCAGGTCCCCAAAGTCCTCCACCCGAATATTGAGCAGTCAGTCCTAATGGATAGTCCTCTCCATAAGAATAAGAAGTAGTATGGTCTGATAATAAAGCCAGAGCATAGTCGCCTTCCTGTTCAGCCAAGTCAACCCAATGAAGTATAATATTATGTTTGATTTGATCCCAAGAACCAAAGAAAGTATCAGTCAGTTTGCTTTCGCATACATCAAACGGTGCATTTTTATAAACACGGGGAGAATGTAAATCAGTCGGGAACAATACACTTAGTTTAAACCGATCGTCACAATAAGCCCGACGATTATCACGCCAACGTTCCTCTTTATATTCACCAATACCTAAATTCTTTTTCCAGCCAACCGTCAAATCAAAATCGATTCGTCTCGTTCCTTTAGTGAGAGTGATTACCTGTGTAAACGGATGGGAAGCAATCTCACCCTCTATCTTAATTTTTTGCTCATATACATTATCCCTTACTACTGTCAGCTTGGCCGGAGTCTCTATAGAAGAACGAAATTTGCCTTCTTCATAAAAAAAGCCTCGTAACTCCCTAAAGCATATTTCCCCGTTTTACCTGCAAAATCCTTATTCCCTTCTTTTTTTTTTAGCTATCAGGCTTTTATGGTTCCTCCCTTTGATAAGTCAAAAACAATTTTATACATATCATTTTCAACCACGTATTCCTGTTTATTCACCTTATTACCTTCCAAAACGAATCTACTCTCCGAAGCCTCTTTCTTACCGGCTTCTTTCTTTTTTTATACAATACGTGGAGTATCCGAAGGGAGGAATCTCTGCCTCAAAAAACTAATCTTTTCTTTTTACCTTCATTTTCTACCAAACAACCTATCTCTTTACCTTTCCAGTCATAAACACTTAAATCCGCATTTTCAGATTCCGTAGGCAGAAGAAGAACACTTACGACTTCCTTTCTTCTCATTCCTAATGTATTAAAAACACGTATATATTGCTGTTGAGCATTATTTTGCGGAATAAACTTTTCATTAAAGCTCCGCATAGATGCCTCAATAATTCCATCTGCAAGATGATTGGTACTATCTGTCCATCGCTTAATCTGATCAGCCCATGTTCCTTTTCTATTCAGTCCATTATAAGGCACAATCCACGAATCATGATGTTGTGCCAACATCAGTGTACGCCAAGCCTCATCCATATCTGCTTGTCGACAAATATATTTATTTTCCAGATAAGCCATTACAGACATTTTCTCTGCCATGACAATTCTATTTTCTGAAACACGTACTTCTTGCGCTATTTTTTGCAAAACCTGACTTCCCCACATAAGATTCACATGTATATCTTCCTGTGAAAAATACCAGTTATCATCCGTTTTTCCGATGGAGACATTTTCAATGTAATCTCTCCATGTCATATATATAGAGTTATTTTTTGTGTTCTTTCCACTCCCCAGCCATGGGCCGTTTTTCCATCCCGCATCCTGAAAACACATACCAACGGGGTGTTTGATACCTGCGTTACGGCAATCTTTTAAATAAGCATCCGAATTTCCCCAAGCAGTTGTCTGCCAAGTTGATCCCGGCTCTAGTTTTTCACAAGCATATCTGGGAACGGTCAAGATTGCAGTCCCGTCCGGTCCCACCCAATTAACCAATTCTCCGCCATAAGCAGCAGTATACCCTCCCCAACAGGTATTGGGACATTTTAATACAGCATATTTAAAGCCGAATTGTTTAAGGGATTTGTGGCAAGCAACTTGTGAAGCAAGGTTCTTCTACCGAATAGGTTACAAATCGACCCCCGGAAAATGTGTATTTATCTTAGCAATACCATATTGAAACTGACGTATAATGCTTTCTCCCGAGATATTATAACAATAAGGCTGAGCATAAGTAGGATTCGTAAACTCTACCTGATTACTAGTAGCCATCTCTTTAAAACGCAAATAAGCCTCCGGAGTCTGCACTCTGACTGTATCCCATGTTTCAGGCTCTATCTCCATACAAATCCGCCAGTCCGGATGCATAGCCAGCTGATCCACAATGAATTGAGTTTTCCACTTTACCGGATAATGTCCATATATCCCGCCATGATACCCATCAACAAAATAAAACTTGTTGAGAATAAACATTTGTATAAAAAAGAAAACAGTCAGTAATATGATATAAATTTTACTCATAGTATCCTAAAGCTATTTTTATCTTTGTGTTGCTCCATTCTACACATAAATTCATATAATTTATGTTGGACAACTTCTTTATTATTTTCATATTCCGGAGATATCCAATCAACGAGTGCCAGCAAAGTCTGAATTTTCTATAAATTCTTCCTTCAGCCTTTCGTTGTTTTCCACTTCTATGAGAAACTCTGTTTTTTCATCAGAAGTAAATTCATCCAGCAAAATATTTATTCAGACAATTCTCCATATACACAGTCCTTTTTTATCAAAGAACGATTATCTCAATAAATACCCCTAAAAAATACCGATAAATTCATTAAAAAGTTATGCAGCCAATGTTACATTGAGTTTTGCTCTCAACTTTTTAGTGCTATTCCCATCTGACATTCCACTGTATTTACCGAAATGCCCAAACGTTCGGATATTTCCCTATACTTCAATCCTTCCATGCGGCTTAACAAAAATATGTCACGACATCTTTTAGGCAAACTATTGATAGCATCCCGTATCAGTTTCTCCATCTGATTTCTTTCTGATATATCATATACATCAAAGCGATCCAAAGATTGTAATTTCAGATTCAACTCAATCTCAAAAGAAGCCTTCACATTCTCGACATACTTTTGCTCGAATACTTTATGCTTTAAATAATCCAAACATTTGTTTCTCACAAGTCTGAAAAGATAAGCATTCATATTCTCAATATGATTCATTGACTCTCTCTTTTCCCATAAGTCTGTAAACACATCTTGCGTTATGTTCTCAGCATCCTCTTCCGACATCACAAATTCTTTTGCAAACCGAACTAGTTTGGGATAATAAATAAGATACAATTCTGAAAAACTCATAGTTGTGTGTTTCTTTAGATTAGTATTCAGTTATCAAAAATCTTGTGATGCAAATATAGAGATGAAAAAAGCCTACTCCTTAGTGGAAGTAGGCGGGAAAGTAAACGTTTTATAAATCAATTATTGTATATACATTTAATAATCAACAATTTACAACAATACCATTTTTTAGTTTTGGTAAACCGGATAGAATCATTTTTGAGACAAAGAACCAAGCTTTTTTACCTCCTCCTCAAAGATATTACTATCAAGAGTGGACATTCTCTTCACTTTACTCTTATAATTATAGATCGTTTGTACTGAGTAATGCAAAAAAACAGCAATCTGTCCAACATCGGTAATTCCTAATCGTATCAATGCAAATATGCGTAATTCTGTATTCAGTTGATCTTTTTCCAAACGGTAGCGCTCCTCCGGTTTCAACAGAGAATTAAACTCGACTACAAAATTTGGGATACAATTTAAGGAACGCTTTATCAAAGTTATGATAAAGTTCTTCAAGTTCCTTTTCAAAAGGTCGGGAGATGACTTATATAAATCATCAATCTGTCCGGTCTTGATTTTCTATTTTCTTCCTGTTCATCGAGCTTATTACACATTGATTCATAAAATACCCCACATATTTCTCCTTAATCAGATTAGCTTCGTCGAGATTCTTATTCAATTCGACCAGTTCTTCATTCATAGCCTTAAGATGCCGCTTAGCCCGAGATACTATTTTTGTTTGTTTATATGTAAAATACAAGGCAATAGCAAGAAATATCACAAACAAGCTAGTTAGAAATATATAAAAACGGAGGTTCTGCTTTTGTTTTTCCAACCGGATTAAGTACGTGTTCTCAATAATCGGATGTATACGAGCAATTACCGTATTCTTAAAACGAGAATTATAAAATATAGCATCGTCCAACGCTATTTTTATATAATTATATGCTCTGTCTATATCTCCTTTATGATACAAATTAACTGCCAATGTCAATAATGCCTCATTCTCTTTGTACAGCTAGTTTTGTATCTGTCATAGCAGCCAGCATTAGAAACTTTTCCTCCAGTGCATAATTCCCTGTTAACCGATAGGCCCTTGCAAGTCCCCATAGCCATCATAGCATATCCATGAGATGCCGGTTCCTGTTTATATATATCTCTTTCAAGAATCAGAAGAGCCTCTTTTGTACTCCTTTATCTTGAAGCTTTACAGCTTTTTCTTTTCTATATTCATCCGACTGGTCAAATAAAATACTCATAACAGTATCTCGATAAGCTTCTTTTTCTGCTATATACTCATTTGAGAATCCGTACATCGTCCGTGTATTTAATAAGGTTCTCATAATAACGTATACGATTCCAACAATACAATGCTTTAAGATGATCGGGTAAATCGGCACATCGAATTGATTTAAAAATATCATTAGCTTGAATAAACAAACCTGATAAGGAATAGACAAAAGCCAACCGAAGCTGCTCTTCCAAAAGGTATTCTTTATTACCGATTATGTTTGCTATTTTTATATTTTCATGAATGTATTGTTCCGCTGAGTCACAGACAAAGGTTTCATATTGGTGGATAAGTTCTTTGTTTAAATTATAAATATCTTCCAACGAATTAAGACCAGCCTTCTTTTCTTTAATTCTTTAACGTTCAGAAATCACTTTGTCCAACACCTTCAACAAAGAATCATTCTCACTATCTGCATAGAGGTAAAACAAGGAGTTTAGAAGGAAAAATATAAACCAAAGTGTGCGTTTCATAATCATGTATTCTTTCTTAATCTGCAAAAAAATGTATTTTCTTTGTGTTATTCGCCAAAAAAGAGCGTAAATCATTCTTTTTTATTGCATCTTTTAACAAATGAAGATGGAGAAATTACCCCATTCTAAATCGATATTTGTGAAACCATACTGACTAAAAAACGAATCTAAAAAAAAAAGCGGATTAAAAAAAATATTAGCTTTTTGCCATACGGACTTTGCGTTAAATATTAGTTCTATATTTGCAGCCGTTAAAAGAGAAAGATGAAACAAAGCTTAAAATTCGGACTACTTTTAGTGTTGGCTTTGCTTATCCATTGTGCAACTAATGGAGCAATGGAAGATATGTGCAAAGTTTCCTCCCCGACTTATCGGCAGGAGAAGTGCTACGTATCCCAAGACCGTCCGATTCATAATGCGATTGAGCGTCTTTATAATCTATACTCCACCCAATCGTGCGATATGAGCCATACGGACGTCGCCCATGTTCCGACAGACAAGAGCATGTTATTACTGATCGCCTATTTCTGCGAACATTACAAATTGCAAAGTCCGCCTTACTCATTTTCGCTTCACACTCCCAACTACCTTTATGATCCTGTTACCCATTATATATATGGGTTAAGGAAGATTGTCATTTAGCCTACAGTACAGTAGACTCTTTTGTCGTCATTTATTACAGTTGGTTTTATTCTCCACAGGGCGAATAGACTAATTGCTTATTTCTATATAATATTCAATCTAAACAGCTATTGAATTATGAATTTTACATTTTTAGTTGTTGTTTTACTGACAGCGCTTGCTTTTGTCGGTGTAGTAATAGCCCTTTCGCGAGCTATTTCCCCCCGCTCATACAACCTGCAAAAGTTTGAAGCATATGAATGTGGTATACCGACACGTGGTAAATCATGGATGCAGTTCCGTGTAGGCTACTACCTGTTTGCTATTCTATTTCTAATGTTCGATGTAGAAACTGCTTTACTGTTCCCATGGGCAGTAGTTATGCACGACATGGGACCACAGGGACTTATTAGTGTTCTCTTCTTCTTTATCATTTTAGTTCTGGGTCTTGCTTACGCCTGGAGGAAAGGAGCTTTGGAATGGAAATAACCAAAAAGCCAAAAATAAAATCAATACCGTATGATGAGTTCATTGACAATGAGTCATTGGAAAAGTTGGTCAGGGAGCTTAATGCCGGAGGAGCAAATGTCGCTCTCGGAGTCCTTGACGACTTTATCAACTGGGGGCGCAGCAATTCACTGTGGCCGCTTACCTTCGCAACCAGTTGTTGCGGTATCGAATTTATGGCACTGGGTGCCGCGCGTTATGACATGGCCCGCTTCGGGTTCGAAGTAGCACGTGCCAGCCCGCGTCAGGCTGATATGATTATGGTATGCGGAACAATCACCAATAAAATGGCTCCGGTACTGAAACGACTGTATGACCAGATGCCCGATCCGAAGTATGTGGTGGTCTTACCACGTAGTGAACGGAGTGGACAAGATTCTTCCGGTAGATGTATATATTCCCGGATGCCCGCCACGTCCCGAAGCTTTCTATTATGGCATGATGCAGTTGCAACGCAAGGTAAAAATAGAAAAGTTCTTTGGTGGAGTAAACAGAAAAGAGAAGAAACCGGATTATATAAAGAACGAAGAGTAATCTTACATTCTTAATTTAAAAGATTTATGCAAGAAATACAATTTATAGCTCCCGCAGCGTTACACGACGAGATGCTGCGCTTGCGAAATGAAAAACAGATGGACTTTCTCGAAAGCCTCACCGGTATGGACTGGGGAGTAGCAGATGAGAAAGATACTCCGGAAAAACTTCGTGGGTTAGGCGTAGTCTATCATCTGGAATCTACTGTCACAGGCGAACGGATAGCACTAAAAACAGCGACAACCAACCGCGAGCTACCGGAAATTCCGTCTGTCAGCGACATCTGGAAGATAGCCGACTTCTACGAACGTGAAGTTTTTGATTTTTATGGTATCACCTTTGTCGGTCATCCTGATATGCGCCGTCTTTATCTGCGCAATGACTGGATAGGTTATCCGATGCGGAAAGACAATGACCCGGAGAAAGATAATCCGCTTTGTATGACAAACGAAGAGACGTTTGACACGACCCGGGAAATAGAGCTGAACCCGGACGGGACAATCAAAGACAAAGAAACCAAACTCTTCGGCGAAGAAGAATATGTAGTCAACATTGGTCCTCAACATCCTGCAACCCATGGTGTCATGCGCTTCCGTGTTTCTTTGGAGGGTGAAATTATTCGTAAGATTGATGCAAACTGCGGTTATATCCATCGGGGCATCGAGAAAATGAACGAAAGTCTTACTTATCCGCAGACATTGGCTCTGACAGACCGTCTTGATTACCTGGGTGCCCATCAGAATCGTCATGCACTATGCATGTGTATTGAGAAGGCAATGGGTGTCGAAGTTAGCGAACGCGTACAATATATCCGTACGATTATGGATGAGCTACAACGTATCGACTCCCACTTATTGTTCTTTTCCGCCCTTGCCATGGACCTCGGAGCGCTGACAGCTTTCTTCTACGGATTCCGTGACCGTGAAAAGATTCTCGATATTTTCGAGGAAACTTGCGGCGGACGCCTGATTATGAATTACAACACGATTGGCGGTGTGCAAGCTGACCTTCACCCGAATTTTGTCAAACGGGTGAAAGAATTTATCCCGTATATGAGAGGAATCATTCACGAATACCACGACATATTTACAGGTAATGTCATTGCCCAAAGCCGTATGAAAGGTGTAGGAGTGCTGAGTCGTGAAGATGCTATCTCTTTCGGTTGTACCGGAGGTACAGGACGTGCTTCGGGTTGGGCTTGTGACGTGCGCAAACGGATACCGTATGGTGTATATGACAAAGTAGATTTCAAAGAAATTGTTTATACGGAAGGTGACTGCTTTGCCCGTTACCTGGTGCGTATGGATGAAATCATGGAAAGTCTGAACATCATCGAACAATTAATAGACAATATTCCCGAAGGACCTTATCAGGAGAAAATGAAACCTATCATCCGTGTTCCGGAAGGCAGTTACTATGCAGCAGTAGAAGGAAGTCGTGGTGAATTTGGTGTCTTCCTTGAAAGTCAGGGTGACAAAACGCCTTACCGTCTGCACTACCGTGCTACGGGATTGCCGCTTGTTGCCGCAATCGACACCATTTGCCGGGGCACAAAGATTGCCGACTTAATTGCTATTGGCGGAACAATAGATTATGTCGTTCCGGATATTGATAGATAAACAAGTAATAAGTATCAAGTATTTTAAATTATATGTTCGACTTTAGTATAGTAACAAACTGGATACATGAGCTACTGCTCTCCATTATGCCGGAGGGAGTAGCCGTATTTATAGAATGTGTAGCTATCGGCGTGTGCATCGTAGCATTATATGCCATCCTAGCTATCATATTGATCTACATGGAGCGCAAAGTCTGCGGATTCTTCCAGTGTCGTCTCGGTCCGAACCGTGTCGGTAAATGGGGTTCTATCCAAGTGATCTGCGACGTGCTCAAGATGATGACTAAGGAAATCTTCATGCCGAAGGGCGCCGACCATTTCCTCTACAATCTGGCTCCGTTTATGGTGATTATCGCTTCGTTCCTTACTTTCGCTTGTATTCCTTTTAATAAAGGTGCGGAGATTCTGAACTTCAACGTGGGCGTATTCTTCCTGCTGGCAGCTTCCAGTATCGGAGTGGTCGGTATTCTGCTTGCCGGCTGGGGTAGTAATAATAAGTTTTCGCTGATTGGTGCGATGCGAAGTGGTGCACAGATTATCAGTTATGAGCTTTCCGTAGGTATGAGTATCATGACTATGGTAGTGCTTATGGGAACCATGCAATTCTCCGAAATTGTAGAGGGACAAGCTGATGGCTGGTTTATCTTCAAGGACACATCCCGCGGTGATAGCCTTCATTATCTATCTGATTGCCGGAAACGCCGAATGTAACCGTGGACCGTTCGACCTTCCCGAAGCGGAAAGTGAGTTGACCGCCGGATACCACACAGAATATTCGGGGATGGGTTTCGGTTTTTTCTATCTGGCGGAATATCTGAATCTGTTTATTGTTGCCAGCGTTGCTGCTACTATTTTTCTGGGTGGTTGGATGCCGTTGCATATCGTAGGTTTGGACGGATTCAATGCCGTAATGGACTATATTCCGGGATTTATCTGGTTTTTCGGTAAAGCATTCTTCGTGGTGTTTCTATTGATGTGGATTAAATGGACTTTCCCACGTCTGCGTATTGATCAGATTCTGAATCTGGAATGGAAATATCTGGTTCCTATTTCTATGGTAAACTTATTAATAATGGCATGTTGTGTAGCCTTCGGCTTTCACTTTTGAGCAATGAAGATTATGGAATATAAAGATAAAAAATATACGTACTTAGGTGGTCTGGTGCATGGCATCAGTACACTGGCAACGGGTATGAAGACCAGCATCAAGGTATACTTCCGTAAGAAAGTGACCGAGCAATATCCCGAAAACCGGAAAGAGCTGAAAATGTTCGACCGTTTCCGTGGTACGCTGAATATGCCCCACAATGAGAATAATGAACATCGCTGTGTAGCTTGCGGACTGTGTCAAATGGCTTGTCCGAACGATACCATCAAAGTGATCAGCGAAACCGTCGAAACAGAAGATGGAAAGAAGAAGAAAATCCTGGCAACCTATGAATATGATTTGGGTGCCTGTATGTTCTGCCAGCTCTGTGTCAATGCTTGTCCGCACGATGCCATCACGTTCGACCAGAACTTCGAACATGCAGTCTTCGACCGGACGAAGCTTGTATTGAAGTTGAATCACGACGGTAGTAAAGTAATAGAAAAGAAAAAAGAAGTTTAGATATGGGATCAACACTTGAAACAGTAGTATTCTACTTTTTGGCAGCATTTATTATTGCAATGTCCATCATGACGGTGACTACCCAACGTATTGTCCGCTCGGCTACCTACCTGCTCTTCGTGCTCTTCGGCACGGCCGGCATCTATTTCCTGCTGGGTTACACTTTCTTGGGTTCTGTCCAAATTATGGTTTATGCCGGTGGTATCGTCGTTCTTTATGTATTCTCCATCCTGCTGACCAGTGGAGAAGGTGATCGCGCCGAGAAACTGAAACGAAGCAGGTTTCTGGCAGGACTCTTTACGATGGTTGCCGGTTTAGCAATTATCCTGTTTATCACGCTAAAGCATAACTTCCTGCAAACCAACAATCTGGCTCCACAGGAGATAAACATCCACTCTATCGGTCATGCCCTGCTAAGTAGCGACAAATACGGTTATATATTGCCTTTCGAAGCAGTCAGTATCTTGTTGCTGGCTTGTATCATCGGTGGTATCATGATTGCACGTAAGAGATAAGGAGAATTAAAATTAAAGATTAGAAATTAAAAGTATACCATTATGATACACATGGAATATTATCTGGTAGTTTCTACTATCATGATGTTTGCAGGAATCTATGGATTCTTTACCCGCCGGAATACACTGGCTATCCTGATTTCTGTGGAGCTAATGCTGAACGCCACGGACATCAACTTCGCCGTGTTCAACCGTTTTCTCTTTCCGGGAGGAATGGAAGGCTATTTCTTTGCACTCTTTTCCATCGCCATCTCGGCTGCGGAAACTGCAATAGCCATCGCCATTATGATAAACATCTACCGTAACATCCGAAGTATCCAAGTCCGCAACCTTGATGAACTAAAATGGTAGTACCAAGGCGGTGGCAAGATGCCACTTCCCGGTTTCCATTCGGATGATTCCGCAAGATATTATAGTATAAGTAACAATAAAACAAGTAATTAAATAAAACTGTATGGAACTAACAATTCTAATACTCCTTCTTCCTTTCCTCTCCTTTCTCATATTGGGAATCGGAGGTAAATGGATGTCCCACCGGACAGCGGGTACAATCGGTACGCTGATACTGGGAGCAGTAGCAGTGCTATCATACGTTACAGCTATCCAATATTTCTCCGCTCCACGACTGGAAGACGGAACATTCGCCACACTGATGCCTTACAACTTCACGTGGCTTCCTTTTACAGAGACTTTACATTTCGACTTGGGCATCTTGCTCGATCCTATATCGGTAATGATGTTGATCGTCATCTCTACAGTGTCACTGATGGTACATATCTACTCTTTCGGTTACATGAAAGGAGAAGTCGGTTTTCAACGTTATTACGCTTTCCTATCCCTGTTTACCATGTCTATGCTGGGATTGGTCGTTGCAACAAACATCTTCCAGATGTATCTCTTTTGGGAGCTGGTAGGTGTAAGTTCATACTTATTAATCGGATTCTACTACACCAAACCGGCTGCCATCTCTGCTTCCAAGAAAGCGTTTATTGTTACTCGCTTTGCTGACTTGGGCTTCCTGATCGGTATCCTGATTTACGGATATTACGGTGGTACATTCGGCTTCACTCCGGATACAGTATCCTTGATAAGCGGTGGAGCTTCTATGCTTCCGTTGGCTCTCGGACTGATGTTTGTCGGTGGTGCCGGTAAAAGTGCCATGTTCCCGTTGCATATCTGGTTGCCGGATGCAATGGAAGGTCCGACTCCTGTCAGCGCTTTGATTCATGCGGCTACAATGGTGGTTGCCGGTGTTTATCTGGTAGCCCGTATGTTCCCGCTTTTCATTGCTTACGCACCGGATACCTTGCATATGGTAGCCTGGGTAGGTGCATTTACTGCTTTCTATGCAGCAAGTGTAGCTTGTGTACAATCAGATATTAAACGCGTACTGGCTTTCTCTACCATTTCACAGATTGGTTTCATGATGGTAGCTCTGGGTGTTTGTACTTCCATGGATCCTCACGAAGGAGGTTTGGGCTACATGGCTTCCATGTTCCACCTTTTCACACATGCTATGTTTAAGGCATTGCTCTTCCTCGGTGCAGGTAGCATTATTCATGCGGTACACTCCAACGAAATGTCGGCAATGGGAGGATTACGTAAATATATGCCTATCACACACTGGACATTCCTGATTGCTTGTCTTGCCATTGCAGGTATTCCCCCGTTCTCCGGTTTCTTCTCAAAAGATGAGATTTTGGCCGCTTGCTTCCAATACAGTTCTGTTATGGGTTGGGTGATGACAGTAATTGCTGCAATGACTGCTTTCTATATGTTCCGTCTCTACTATGGTATCTTCTGGGGGAGCAAACCATCCCGGGCAAGTTCCCATTCAGATAAGAACTTGGAAGCGGCACCTTGCCACCCGCATGAAAGTCCGTTAGCTATGACATTCCCTCTGATGTTCCTGGCTGCGGTAACTTGTGGAGCCGGATTTATTCCTTTCGGACACTTCATCAGTTCGAATGGTGAATCTTATTCTATCCATCTCGATCCGTCGGTGGCTATTACGAGCGTTGTTATTGCGATTATTTCGATTGCAATCGCTACATGGATGTACAAGAATGCCAAACAACCTGTTGCCGATTCATTGGAAAACAGTTCAAAGGTCTGCACAAGCTGCCTACAATCGCTTCTATATTGACGATATATACCAGTTTATCACGCATAAGATTATCTTCCGCTGCATCTCTACTCCTATCGCATGGTTCGACCGTCATGTAGTGGATGGATTCTTTGACTTCCTGGCATGGGCCACCAACACAACTAGCGACGAGATTCGTGGTTTGCAGAGCGGTCAGGTACAGCAATATGCGTATGTGTTCCTTTGTGGTGCACTGGCACTTATCCTACTATTAATCTTATAAAGCACAGACGATATGAATTTCTTATCAATATTCGTACTCATCCCCTTATTGATGCTGGCCGGACTTTGGGCAGCACGAGGAATCAAAGCCATCCGGGGGGTTATGGTTACTGGCGCATCGGCACTTCTGATTGCCTCCGTCGTACTGACCTTTATGTACTTGGGAGAACATTCCGAAAGAATATTTCCTTTGGTTCACTCTATGGGAGTGTTCGGATTCTTTATATCCATCGTCTTGTTCACCATGGGACGAAAAGATTCCGATACGCAGCCATGAAACTGACACTTATGCTGATGGGTGGTTCCGCTTTCCTACTGATCGGTATTCTCGGAATCTATTTCGGTTCGGGAGCAACCACCATGAACCTTCTCGAAATTGCACAGTTGCACAACATACCTTTTGCACAGCAATGCATCTGGTTCCCGCTGACTTTCCTCGGCTTCGGTGTATTGGGCGCCCTTTTCCCGTTCCACACATGGAGTCCCGATGGTCACGCTTCCGCGCCGACTGCGGTATCCATGCTCCATGCCGGAGTATTGATGAAACTGGGAGGTTACGGATGTTTCCGTATCGCCATGTATCTGATGCCGGAAGCAGCCAACGAACTTTCATGGATATTCCTGATATTGACAGGTATCTCCGTTGTTTACGGAGCATTCTCCGCTTGCGTACAGACCGACTTGAAATATATCAATGCTTATTCATCCGTATCTCACTGCGGACTGGTTCTTTTCGCCATTCTGATGCTAAACCAGACAGCAGCAACAGGAGCAATCCTTCAGATGCTTTCACACGGATTGATGACAGCCTTGTTCTTTGCTCTTATCGGTATGATTTATGGACGTACACACACACGTGACGTTCGCGAGCTTGCCGGCTTAATGAAGGTGATGCCGTTCCTTAGTGTATGTTATGTAATTGCCGGTCTTGCCAATCTCGGTCTGCCGGGATTAAGCGGTTTCATTGCCGAAATGACAATCTTCGTCGGTTCATTCCAGAACAACGATGTATTCCACCGTACATTGACTATCATTGCCTGCTCCTCGATTGTGATTACTGCAGTCTACATTCTGCGTCTGGTAGGTAAAATTCTATACGGAACCTGCACCAACAAACATCATCTCGAACTGACTGATGCGACTTGGGACGAACGTGTAGCCGTTATCTGCCTCATCGCCTGTGTAGCGGGATTGGGTATGGCTCCTTTCTGGGTAAGCCACATGATTGGTGAAAGTGTACTGCCGGTTGTCTCACAACTAATCCCATAAGCCGGAATCTGTAATTAATAACTAGTAATTTGTAATTAACAATATGGATTATTCACAATTTCTACATATGCGAGAAGAGCTGTCGCTCGTAGTTGTCCTGCTACTACTGTTTCTAGCCGACCTCTTCATGAGCCCGGACGCACACAAAAATGATGGGAAAGCACGACTGAACACAATGCTACCTGTCATTCTGATGGCGGTCCATACAGCTATCAACCTGATTCCGGGAACTGCCGCCGACGTATTCGGTGGTATGTATCACTATGTCCCCATGCATACGGTTGTCAAGTCAATCCTGAATATAGGTACGTTGATTGTCTTTCTGATGGCACACGAATGGATGAAACGTGAGGACACCGCCTTTAAACAAGGAGAATTCTATGTATTGACACTCTCCACCTTGTTTGGTATGTATCTCATGATTTCCGCCGGACATTTCCTGATGTTCTTTATCGGACTGGAAACAGCTTCTATTCCTATGGCTGCCCTGATTGCTTTCGACAAATACCGCCACAATTCTTCCGAAGCCGGTGCCAAGTATATCCTTACCGCACTTTTCTCCAGTGCGTTGCTGTTGTTCGGCCTGTCAATGATTTACGGTTCTGCCGGAACATTGTACTTCGATGATCTTCCCGCACACATCGACGGAAATCCCCTGCAAATCATGGCATTCGTATTCTTCTTTACGGGTATGGCGTTCAAACTGTCCCTCGTTCCGTTCCACCTCTGGACAGCGGACGTTTACGAAGGCGCTCCAAGCACGGTTACAGCTTATCTGAGTGTTATTTCAAAAGGCTCGGCAGCATTCGTGTTATTGGCTATCCTGATTAAAGTATTCGCCCCGATGATCGATGATTGGCAGGAGGTACTTTATTGGGTAACTATCGCTTCTATCACGATTGCCAACATATTCGCTATCCGCCAGCAGAATCTGAAACGCCTCATGGCATTCTCCAGTATCTCACAAGCCGGATATATCATGTTGGGCGTCATCGGAGGCACAGCACAGGGAATGACAGCATTGGTATATTACGTACTGGTATATGCAGCCGCCAACCTTGGTGTATTTGCCGTTATTACTATCGTAGCACTGCGCAGCCAGAAGTTTACACTCGAAGATTACGCAGGACTTTATAAGACGAATCCGAAGATAGCGCTCCTAATGACCCTGTCCTTATTCTCATTGGCAGGTATCCCGCCATTTGCCGGATTCTTCTCGAAGTTCTTTATCTTCATGGCTGCCTTCGATGCAGGTTTCCACTTGCTGGTATTCATTGCACTGGTGAATACAGTTATCTCACTGTATTACTACCTGCTGATTGTGAAAGCAATGTATATCACTCCTTCCGATAATCCGATTCCTACTTTCCGCAGCGACCGTTGTACCAAATGGGGACTGGCGCTTTGTACGTTGGGCATTATCGGACTGGGTATAGCAAGCATCGTATATCAGTCTATTGATAAATTCTCGTTCGGAATATAATTGAAAAGAAAAAAGTTATCCCCGTCTCCAGTCTGCATTTATTGTGACAATAGAGACGGGGATAAAAATTATTAGAGGGTGTACACTCATTCCGCCACAATCACCCCCGGCAGTCTGAACCAGAACCGTGAGCCTTTGCCCGGTTCGAATCAACTCCTATCCGCCCGCCAAGTTGTTCTATGATACTTTGGCAGATAGCAAGTCCCAATCCCGTGCCGGGCACAAAAGAGTTAAGCTTGACGAAACGTTCAAAGATATGCAACTGCTGTTCCTTATCAATCCCTATTCCCGTATCCTGCACATAGAATTCCAGTTCTTCCCCCTTCATCTGATAGCCTACACGGATACTTCCCTGCGAAGTAAACTTAATCGCATTGTTTACAAAGTTAGAGATTACCTGATGCAGACGATTACGGTCGCTAATGAGATGGTATTGCGGAAGATTAGAATCGAACACCAACGCTACTCCTTCGCTCACTTTCATTTCCATAGAACGGACAATATTCTCGCACAGCAAATTCACATTTACATCTCCGTAAGTAAAATCAAACGTACCGGCTTCAATTTTCGAGAGATCCAGTATGTCCGTAATTAGTTGCAACAACAGTTCATTGTTGTTACGGACAATCTTGACATATTCCTTCCGTTCCTCAATATCTTCCGCCTCAACCAACAAATCCGAGAAGCCGACAATGGCATTCAGCGGAGTACGGATTTCATGGCTCATATTAGCGAGGAAAGCACTTTTCAGACGGCCTGCCATTTCTGCCCTGTCACGTGCCAGAATCAGTTCCGCTTCCGTCTCTTTCAGTTCCGTGATGTCGTAGTTGATACCTATGATTTCAATTTCATTCTCCTCGGGCCTGTAATTAGTCACCATAATATTAGAACGCACCCAGTTCCACTGGTCTATGGTTCCCACGCGACGAACACGCATTTCTTTCTGAAAATGGCGTCTGTTGCCCTTCTTCACTTCCTCATAGAAGTCGAGAATATATCGGCGATCATCCGGATGCACGTGGCGATAGATACCAACAACTTCGCTCAACGGCGTATCTTCCTCCTCTCCCACATTCTTATACCATTGTTTAATGGCATATCCTTTCCGACTCATAAGGTTCAGCTTGGCATACCCCACTTTGGCATAATCGGAAATCAACAGGAAGAAATTCTCGAAGTCGCGGATGCGGTTTATGGCATCAATACGTTCGGTATTATCAATGTTAATCAATATATATCCGCTGAAGTTCCCTTCATTGTCATATAACTTAGTAACTTTCGTATACAGCTCTATTATATCCGAACGGTTCGTCAGATAATATCCTTCGGCACGCCGGAAAGAGTAGTTAAGACGGAAATCCACCAAATCTTCATTCCGCACACGGTCGCGGATTTGCTGAGGGACATTCGGATTTTCAAAAAAGTTCACTCCGATTACTTCCGATTTATTTACCACTCCGAATATTTCCAGATTCATGTTGTTCATATCAACCAGATAGCCGTCCTTGTCGTAGATTTCTACACCGGCCGGGATATTGGCAAATATATTCTGGAACAGTTTTTCGCTACGGTCCATTGCTCGATTGGCTTTCACTGCCTGCGTAGTGTCGAGGAACAAAGCAACCACTTCATCTTCCTCCGGCGAATAGACAATCCAGTGAGTATAAATGCCCGTCTTGGCAACATAATCATCTCCTTCCTTATACGTGTTACCTTGCATTACACCTACCAAAAGCTCCAGTTTCGAAACATAGTCAGGATGTATCTTCGAGGCAGGACATCCCATATATTCTTTTATCGAACTACCGAAAAATTTAACAACTAAACTATTTCCGTCCGTCACCTTATAATCGCAAGGCCGATTCTGCTCATCACGGATTATCGACAAGCGCAAATACCCCATAGGCATGAAACGGAACAAATTATTCAGAAAGACCTGTTCGCGGATAACCTTATCCTTTGCTTTGCGCAACTCAATACAAATACTTATAATATTGGCAAGTGAAGAAAACCATTGATAGTCTTCATTACTCCATTCGTGATAAGTCTTAACCAGATCAATACCCATATATCCCCAAATATGGTCGCCCGCCCTTAAAGGAGTCACCATGATTGACAAGATGCCTTGTGCATCGAGGAAACGATATTCGTCTTCCGCTTCCTCTGGCAACTGGTTCAACGAATTCAACAGAATAGGCGTACCGGAAAGAATCTGCTTGCTCCACCATTTTGCCTGGTTAATAGGAAGATTCTGCTGACTGTCTTTTTCCGACGATACCCCTTCGGAAACGACCTCGTATATACAACTCTGGTGAGTGTGATTTTCGTCATATTCAAAAATATAGACACGGCCTTCCCCGTAGTAAAGATTCAGAATGTCGTTCAATATCTCCATGACACAAGAGTCTACTTCTTCATCGTGAAGGAAACGGAGCAAAGACTGGGAGATAAAACTCTGACGACGAAGCAGACTGTTCACCCTTCTCAAAGCGTCTCTTTGTTCTGACTCCTTAGGGGCTTCCACCCGTTGAATGACACCGAAGGATTTATCACCGCCATTGGTTCCCGTACCTTTCTCACGATGAGCCAGGCGGGTATGCAACCAAATCTCACCATACCGGGAACGAACGGGAAAAGTCTGTTCATAAAAGTTCCGATGAATATTCGCATTTGCACGAAATTCCTGAATGATTTGCTCACGATAATCTTCACGTATCAACTTTTGGAAATCTTGAAAAGAAATGGTATCCCCCTCCAATCCGAGGAGTTCACATAGAAAATCCGAACACAAATAATGCCCTGCCGCAAAATCCGCTTCCCACCATCCAATTTGGGCTAGAGAAGACATCTTAATATACCGCTCGTAGTCTGTTTGCATATTTTATTTATCATAGGATAACAAGGAACAAATATACGAAAAAGAAAATCAGACCGATTATATAATATACGAAATAATTGCTAATAACAGAGGAATTGACAAGGAGAAACCAAATATAAAAAAGATGTGCCATAACTCAAAGGTACCTCAATCGTAACCTTATTAAGTTATGACACACCTCTCATGTCTTTCTGAAAAACAGACTTCGAGCAGTCAAGAATCAGAGGGAGGAGAAATTATATCCCGTCCAGGTGAACAGAGAAACGTCCGTACCTATGTTGCCTGCCGGTTCGGCAAAGGTATTCAATGTACCGTTCAGTTTCTTTCCTGTCAGGTTCAGTGAGTTTGTAATGCTGACACTGGAATCTGCATTACCTGCACCCTTGCTATCGCTCATATCAATCAGGTCGATTGAACCGCCCGTACCTTTTACCAATGCGTTGACGATAGCAGCTTTCGCACCGCGACGAATCTTTATCACATCCTGCATACGGTCTACGTTGTCTGCCTTATCAGCTGCATTATTCACAATCGTCATGTTTTCCACGCGGAAATCAGACTGCCGCAGATGGGTAGGATACAAGCCGTCGAGATTACCGTCCGCTTCAATGCCGCGCGGATCTGCTTCCGTGCTGGTATAACCGTTTTCCCATACGCCATAGCAGTTTTTCAGCGTACCGCTATATCCTTGTGTGAAGTCGAACATATCATCATCCGGATTTACAGCCAGAAGATTGGTTACGTTCACCGTTCCGCCGAAGAACTCGATTGCGTCATCGGCACTTTCGAGCACATAGATATTTTCTATCTTTGTACCGCTACCCACACCATTCAGTGTCAGACCGTTGTGTTCGATATCGGCAGTGGAACGGGCTCCGGCATAACAGATCTGCACGTAAGTCAATGAACCGGAGTTATCATCATCTACATTGCCTCCATATTTAAAACTGTTGTCGATTTCCGTCAAACCCGTATCGCTCTTATCGGCGTTCTGACCGGAGATAGGAGCCTTACCATTGATAATGATACCACCCCAGTAGCCGGAAACGGGTGAAGTGGTGTTGGCAGTAAAGATGACCGGCTTGTCTGCCGTACCATCAGCGTAGAGTTTACCGCCCTGTGCTACCAAAAGATAGCTGCTGAAACCTTCGCGAGCTTTAATCGTTGTTCCGGCAGGGATATTGAGGCGGCCACCGTCGGCTACGATTACCGTTCCGTTCAGGATATATTCTTTAGATTCCAGCGTCTGTTCGCCGGTCAGTGTTCCGGACAGGATGTTGTCGCCCACTACGATAGAGCTACCTGTGCCTTCTCCGTTTCCACCATTACCGTTTCCATTACCTTCTCCGTCACTGTCACTGCTACATGCAGCCAACGTAAGTGCAGTTGCCATAGTGGCACACGTCATAAAGTTCACAAACAATCTTTTCATTTTGCTTCAATAATTAGTTAATAATTCTATTCAGTAATCAGTTAATAATCAAGTTCTGTAATCAATTATCTTATTCTATTTCTATTGCCGGGACTTAGAATGTGCACGACACTCCCAGGCTGATGTTTATTCCTTTTTTATAATCGCCGAGCACTACCTTTTCGCCACTCTCATTGGCTTTGCGACTCAATTTATGGGAAGGATTCAGCAGGTTGCGAGCTTTCAGGTTGAGGGAGAGATATTTGTTCAACCGGGCCTGCGAGACGAAGTCGAGTGTGACAAGTCCCCGTTCCATGATGTCCTGATATCCTTGCGTTCCAATCGTATAAATCTTATCGCTCACATAATTAAGAACCAGCGTATTGACAAAACTGCGTTCGTCTCGGGTGAAATGGTGAGAAAGGTCGAAGTTGGCAATCCACGGGGCAGCTCCTTCCAGTTGCGAACCGGTGGTGACGGTTGCCAAAGGCATCTTCGCATTGGTGTAAATGTAGGAACCGTTCAGTCCGAAGGAGAGTTTGTTCATGCCGTTCGCAGCACTGCTCAACGGACGGACAAACAGGTTTTTACGTATTTCCACCTCTACTCCGGCAACTATTGCACGATCCGAAATATTCTCGTATGAGAGATATCCACCGGCACTGGCCACTTCAATGCGGGAGATCGGATCTTTGATATGTTTATAGAAAGCTGTCAGCGAAACGAGTTCCGTCGGGCTGGGATTGAAGTCCCATTTGAGGTCGAAGTTATAGTTGTCCGAGGGTTTCAGATTCGGATTTCCCTGACTGTTGAAATTCACGCCTACATAGCGGTAAGGAGATATTTCTTTGGCTTGCGGCAGCGTATAGGTCTTGCTTGCCCCCAAACGGAGGGAATGTTTCTCATTCAGATTATATTTCAGATTGAGGCTGGGCAGGAAATAGTCTTTCCGGATGGTGTTGCTTCCTTCGGAACCGCCTCTATTCACATTATAATCTACATTGATATCTACATAATCATACTTCAACCCCAAGTTTACAATCCAACGCGAGGTAAACTGATAAGTAGCTTCGGCGTATGCCGAATGGATATTCTTGGTGACAGTATACTTGTCCACATTCTTCTGAATCTTGAACCAGCCGGAAGATAAGTTGTCCCGATTATAGTAATCATCAAGCAAGAAACCATCCAGCGAAGGGAAGTCGGAAGCATGTTCCACGGTCAGGTTGTATTCCGTAGCCTTGAAACTGTCGTCTACAAATCTGCCTGTGTAGCCGAGGCGGATATTGGAGATTTCTTCCACATCGTCTTTCAAGCGGTAGACCAAGCCTGCTTTTACATTAATATCATCTTCGTCCAGTGCGGAGAAGTAGCGTTGTTGAGAGTTTCCACGAAGCAGGGTGTATCCGTTTTCCGCTTTCGTGATATTGTTGATACGGCGGTCCGGCTCGTATCCTTTCACCATATTGTAGGAAGCACCGGCATCCAGACTTAATGATTTGGTCAGTCCCCAATTGGTCAACAACTGATTGACGATTAAAAGGTTATCATTAGATTGCTGACGGCGGGTCAATCCCAAGTTATCGTAATCATCGCTAAAGATAGAATTCTTGCCGGTGTAGTCGCCTACCGACTGCGTGCCGGCGTGTATCATCATCAAGTTATAGCTGACGTGGTGACGGTTGTTTATATCGTAGTCCACGTTGGCCAGTAGCAGTTGGCTGATATTCTCGGCATATTTTTTTCCCTGCATATCTTTATAGATTGTGCCGCTGGTAGTGGTATTGCGTATCACTTCGTCCGTATACTGATAATCTGTTGTATGTCCGGCGGTCAGGAAGAAAGAAAGCGGATTCTTGTCCTTACCTATATAGAAACGTTTTCCACCGGAAATGCTGTAACTCCGGTTTATCTGGAGATGTTTTTCGGTAGGGTCGAGTTTATTCTTAAATCCCCAAGTGTTTTCGTCGGCAGGTTCGGTGCGGTTGGCAAAACCCATAAAGTCCACCCCGTCCATTTTGAGGAAATCGGCTGTCAAGGTTTGCGTGTTCAGTCCGCCGGAAATGCCGATACCGAAGTTTCCGCCACCTATCAGTTCTTTGGAGACGATGTCGATCGTTGCGCCGCCGACATCACTGCTGCCGCCTGCGTTGAAGGCTTTGTTGACACCTACGGACTGTATGACGTCCGTTCCGAAAAAGTCGAGAGAGATATTCTTATATTCAGGGTCTTCGGAAGGAAGGGAGAAGCCGTTGAAGGTGGTTGCATTATAGCGGTCGCCCAGTCCGCGGACAAAGACGTTCTTCACTCCGTCTTGTTTGGATACTCCTGATACTTTGGTTACGGCGCCTTCCGCATCGGAAACCCCTTTGCGCGAAAGTTCCTTCACCCCTACGGACTGCACTGCAATGACGGCTTTCTGCTGTTCGAGCAGCAGCATATTTTCATTCTCACGATTCTTCTTTGCTACGACTACCACATCGGCAAGTTCCTGTGCATCCGTTTCCAGTTCCAGATTCAGTATCACCAGTTTGCCGTTCTCCACACGGACCTTGCGACGAACCTCGGTCTTGTATCCTACATATTTTATTTCAATATCATACATACCTTCCAACACACCACCGGCATTTAACTCAAAATTACCGTCCATATCAGTGACGGCTCCGGCCTGAGTGCCTATCAGACGAATCGTTGCTCCGATTAAAGGCTCCTTGGAAAGTTTGTCTTTCACAGCTCCTTTCACCTTGATATTAGCAGCCAGCGAAGAAAGTACACACAGCATACAAAAAAAGGCTGCAACGGAAAATCTTAAAAGAAATAGTTTTTTCATCGAACTTTGCTCTACGTTTTAAATCCGTGGGCAAAGGTAGGGGGTGGGTGTTACAACGGTAATACGGAGAAGATACAATTGGTTGAAAGATAGGTTGCAAGATTATTACACGACAGACAAGCTCAGTGCCAGGATATGACACCGGCCTGTCACAACTGTGACATCGGCTTGGCACAACTGTGACACCACGATGGCACAACTGTGACAAGCCGGTGGCACAAGCCCCCACTCAGAACATCTCCAGAAAGCTTGCGAACAACTAATGGAAGAGATGTACGGACCTTAAACCAGCTTCTTCTTTTTCCGGTAGTTCTCACGAAATTCTTTAGGAGAGCAAGCCTTCTTCTTTTTGAAGATCCGGTTGAAGTTGGAAAGATTATTGAATCCGCACTCATAGCAGATTTCGGCTATTGACATGGTAGAATCCACCAACAGGCGGGAAGCAAAACCAAGACGTATATCAATGATATAGTCGGAGAGATTCTTACCAGTCCGCAGTTTGAAGAACCGACTGAAGGACACATCCGTCATTCCAACCATAGCTGCCAACTGCCCCAAGCGAATCTCCTCCTGATAATGGGCATTGATATACTCCTGCACCTTTTGCACACGGCGGCTGTCCGAATGAATATCTATCTTGGCAAAAGACGAACTGGACAATGTGCGGGCTTCTTCTTCAAAAAGGGAAAGTTCGTAGAGAATCGTCATAAACTTGATTACTGCATAGAATCCCTGTTTCTCAGAAGCAAGTGTATCGAGCAACGGATATATTTTAAGAATGGCGGACATCGGGAAACAAAGTCCTTTCTGAGCTTTATCCAGCATCCGGCGGATAGAGTCAAACTGGTTCTTATTGATAAAACTCTTGAAGAAAAGATCGGAAGAAAACTGGATCGTTATCTCCCGTATCTCTTTTGAACGACATTCGTTCTGTTCCCAGACGTGCTCCAGGTCTTTACCTGTTATCAAGACCAAATCATAGTCGCCTATCACTTCGGAAGAATCTCCGACTACCCTTCTCACTCCCGCCGCCTTCTCGGTAAAGTTCAGTTCAAACTCGGAATGATTGTGGATAGGATAAGTAAATTCCGTCTTATAACGTTCTGCAATATAAAAACAGTCCTTGTCTGATAGAGGAGTGATTTCGCGGATTATCTGATTTGGTAACGGTGTAGTCATGACAATGGATAGTTAACAGTGTTTTATTGTTCTAATACTTATTTCTCTATTTTTACTCCTATCCGGCGCAGGTCGGCACCCGAAGGATTCTGGAATACTTGCAAGTCAAATTCGGGAATAATGGCAAGCACATGATCGAATACGTCTGCCTGTATGCCTTCATAGGCAACCCAGACTTTATTAGCCGAAAAGAAATAGAGTTCCAGAGGGATACCGGTTTCCGTCGGCTGGAGCTGGCGGACCATGCAAGTCAGTTCTGATTAACGGTAGGAAGGCTTTTCAGATAATTAGTCAGGTAAGCGCGAAAAACGCCCAAATTTGTCTGACGACGCCCGTTTACGAGTACTGAATTGTCAATATTATGTTCTTTGTTATATTCTTCCACTACTTTCTCCGTCCGGTCTACGTAATCTTTCAACAACTGTATCTTTCGATACTTCGCCAACATCTCCGGAGTACAGAAACGCACGCTGCTCATGTCTATATTGATAGAGCGTTTCACGCGGCGGCCACCGGACTCCTGCATTCCCTGCCAGTTCTGGAAAGAGTCACTAACCAGCAGGTAAGGCGGAATAGTGGTTATGGTATTATCGAAGTTGCGCACTTTCACGGTGTTCAAGGTTACTTCTATCACCGTACCATCCGCACCGTACTTTGGCATGGTAATCCAGTCGCCCACTTTCAGCATATTGTTGGCAGAAAGCTGAATACCGGACACAAATCCCATAATACTGTCTTTGAATACCAACATCAGGACGGCAGCAGAAGCTCCGAGTCCCGTCAACAACACCACCGGACTTTGATTAATCAGAATACTGATGATGATAATAGCCCCTATAAAGAAAAGGATGACTTGTGCCGTCTGCAAAAGTCCCTTCAAAGGCTTGTCCCTATATTGCTCTTTCCGGCTGTATACCTGATAAATGGCAGTAAACAACGAACTGACAAACCGCAGGAACACTGCAAGGATATAAATCATGCAAAGCCTGCGTAAGAAATCGAGCAACCCGGAATCAGCATGTTCGGGGAAAGCAATAGGAATGGCAATATAAATCAGAATCGGTGCCACCATTCTGCTAAGATGTACCATTACCTTATGATCGAATACGATATCATCCCACGTCGCCTTAGTTTGCTTCACCAGTTTTGCCACTACCCGCAAGATGATCCTGCGGCAGATTACGTTAGCCAGTAAAGCGATTCCGATAATAAACAGCAGCACTATCAGATTGTCAATCTTGTCAGCCCATTCTTCGTTCACTCCTGCCGATAGTAACGAGCGGTTGACTTCCTGCATCACTGCTCCTCCCAATTCTTCCACTTCCCCACTCGCTAATGCTACACTCACCGTATCAATTACTTCTTTCATAAATATTTTTTCTCTTTTGGTTTAGTTCTCTTTTATCTATTGTTTATTTCATTCTCCTTTCGCCAAGTATTCCTGAATGTCCTGCCGGAGCCATTCGTAATGAAAGAGCCGTTTATAGGCTACATTCTTTTTCAGCATGATCTCTACATTCACCTGACTGTTCTGATAACAGGTCAGTTCGTTTCTAAATTGTTCATTATGTTCTGCGAGGCGTTTGATCTCCTGCTCCCGTTCACGCCTCAGAGCAGTACAGACCGGAATCAGGAGTTTCATCACGACATTGTCCATTACGTGATGTCCCTGCATATATAAATAAGTCGTTTCGGGCATTAATCCCAGTTCCTTCAATTCATCACGTAAGTTGTTCACCTGATTGACAATACGGGAAAAACGTTTTTTCAATTCCGAAAGTTTCTGATTGACACGGTGTTGTAAAGCTTCCAGACTGTGTTCGGGATGCCTCAAACTTATCTCTTTCAAAGCCGTATATGTATGGAAGTCATACATCGGAAAGGTATAAGTATCACGCTGGCGGTAGAACCAGATATTCCACAGAAAAAGCGGATATACGATTTCTGAGTAACGTTTCAGGTAAGCATTGAAATCGAGAATAAAACGGTCGTTCAACGTAGCCTGCACACACACTTCATGAAGACTTTCAGCAAAACAATGGTAGTTTTCAATGGCGTAAGTGTAGGTCTGGAAAATATATTTGTTCCGGTTAATCTTACGGGAAGTATTGGTTGCGCCCTGCAACAGGAAATCATAATCGCTGTCCACACAGGCAATCAGGCTTCTTCCCAGTTCCGCGGTATTCAACGTATTCATCAACACCATTTTCTTCCCTTTTGCCAGGGAGGTGGCGGAAGGAAGCATCACCTGGAAATAATGTTCGTCATCTTCAAATTCTTCGAGCAACGTACGCCAGAATGCGACATCATCATAGCTTTCTACATAAGCAATGATACGTCGGCGCGCCTTCTTCGAGTAGAGTTTATGGGCAGCGTTGAAGTAAGAAGAAGTCAGGTTATCTCTTAGTGAAGTTGCCATGTTGATAGTTACTAATTATACAAATTATGGTTTCGTTTGGGAACATCCTTTTTCAAACGTATGTTCCAACGAGGTGGATATATCGCTCACTTCCGTCACGGCGTCCAGCCAACCTTCCATAATGACGGCAGGCGAATGGGTAGTCAGGATAATCTGCACATTCGGATTCAGTTCCCGTATCATTGAAATTAATCTCTGCTGCCATTCGATATGAAGGGAAGCCTCCGGTTCATCCATAAACAACACACAATGGCTGTTATCCTGCACGAGTACCGTCAACAGAATTACTAACATCTGCTTTTCACCGGAAGACAGTTTATAGGGAAACAGCAGTTCGCCATCCTGATAGAAAGCAATGTCGTTCCGTTTCCGGTCTATCTTTTTGCGTGTATAGCTGAACAGTTCGTCAATCATATCCTGAAAACGACGTTTGGCAATCGACAGGGTCGCTGCTTTTCGCCGTTCTTCTTCATCAATGCTCGAAAGCATTTCAATCATCTTATTACCAATGTTGACCTGATAATCGAGGTAACGGCGTTGCAAGAGATAGAGCTGCCAGTCCAGTTCGGACTTTACATTCTTATCGGCCATGCGGGCTGTGAAGTCGCCCATAATCAGGGGGCGGTCGTAACTGCGAATCACATCATACGGTATATAGGTTGCCTGGGGATTGTCGAAGAAAAGACGCACTCCGTTTTTTTCGTCGCTTTTCATCTCGCCGGAAAGGTCTTCAAGATAGCCGACGGAACGATTGAGAATCGTTGTCTTCCCCACTCCGTTAATGCCGGAAAGGATGTTCACATCGGGACGCAAATCCCATCCTATATTAAAGCGTTCCCATAGTCCGTGTATCTCGATACGACGGATATAATTGGCTTGTTGTTCCATAATATTCAAGTTTAATCAAGGCAAATATAAATAAAATGTCCCGTTTTCATGCACAAACGGGACATTTTGTTTTATCGTCTTCTCCTTTCTCTGTTTCAACAGAAATGAGACTACTTCATTTCTATCTCCGGTGTGGACGAGGACGCGGTCTGGCAGTAGTCCGCCGAGAAGATGATTACATAGTATCGCAATGTCTGCCACAACACCTTTCTTTATCATTTATCAAATGCTTATTATGATTAAGTCTTTGTCTGTGCAGGGAAGAATTATTCCCCTTGCCATTTTTTCTCAAAGTATGTCAGTTTATTTACCGGATTGAGAAAATACAAGAATAAAAAAGTTACCTTTGCCAACCGTTTTTTCTAATTAGATGTTATTCTTATAAGATTATATTAGATCACTATTATCAACATGGACAAAAGTAAGAACCTACACGGTCATTTGTTTGCGCTTACAGCAAACGTTATGTGGGGCTTAATGGCTCCTATTGGTAAATCGGCTCTGCAAGAGTTTTCCGCTCTTTCCGTCACTACATTCCGTATGATAGGAGCTGCGGCTGCTTTCTGGATGTTATCTATATTCTGTAAACAAGAGCACGTCAACCACAGGGATATGCTAAAGATTTTCTTTGCCTCTCTGTTTGCCTTAGTATTTAATCAGGGGATCTTTATTTTCGGACTTTCCATGACTTCGCCTATCGACGCCTCTATCGTAACTACTACTTTGCCGATAGTAACCATGATTGTGGCTGCCATTTATCTGAAAGAACCGATTACAAACAAGAAGGTATTGGGAATTTTTGTAGGTGCTATGGGGGCACTTATCCTTATTTTAAGTAGTCAGGCTGCAAGTGGCGGTAACAGAAACCTTATCGGTGACTTGCTCTGTCTGGTAGCACAAATCAGTTTCTCTATCTATCTGACGGTATTCAAAGGACTATCTCAGCAGTATTCAGCGGTAACAATCAATAAATGGATGTTCGTTTACGCCTCGATATGTTATATACCTTTCTCCTATTATGACATTTCAACGATTCAGTGGGCCTCTATTTCCACCGTTGCTATCATACAAGTGCTCTATGTAGTACTAGGGGGAAGTTTCCTAGCCTATCTCTGCATTATGACGGCACAAAAACTGCTTCGTCCTACCGTTGTCAGTATGTATAATTATATGCAGCCGATTGTGGCTACGATTGCTGCCATTATTATGGGAATCGGAAGTTTCGGCTGGCAGAAAGGACTTGCCATTGCGCTCGTATTTCTCGGTGTATATATTGTAACGCAAAGTAAGTCGAAGGCTGATTTCGAGAAAGCAGGAAGGGAATTGTAATAACCACCAATCATTATTAGTTATCAGACACGGATTACACAAATTTCACAGTTCTTTGATTGACTAAAACTGTGAAGTCCGTGTAATCTGTGCCTGAATAGTTTTATTCTAGTTAGCCAGGATAGTCACTTCTGCACCGGACGCAAAGTCTTGTCCGTTCTGCGAACTCAAAGCAGTAAAGCGAATATAACGTGCCTTTACCGGCTTGTCGAACATCACCCTCTTTTCCTTTGAGTTATTAGCAAAAGTACCTTTCTTGACCGGATCACCCCATTCTTTACCATCCATGCTGACTTGAATAGAGTAATCCTTGATATTGCCATTATTTCCATTCTGACGCGGCAGATAGGTAAAGCCTTTGATTTCTTTTACTTCACCTGCATCAAGATCCACCCAGTGCGGATATTTGGCAACCGTTACTGAATACATTGTATGCCATATCGTACTAGGATCACCGTCAACCAGATTAGCAGCATCTCCATCGCCTGATTCCTGGCTGCTAGCATATACCACCTGCATCTGGATACTTTCTATCTTTTCAAACTTCATAACGGCACTAATATCCTTATTGTCCTTATACCATGCTTTCACAGTACCTCCATTACGCAAAGGAATAGGTTCTGCATATTCCTGTACCTTTTTACTACCGTCAATCGTATAGCAGAATACAGCGTCTTTCTTTGCCGACGTCAATTCTACCATCCCGGCAGGAGTACGTGTGATAGACAAAGGAATATCTCCGGCAGGAGCAACATTAGCAACAGCTGCCAAATTCGCACCAACAGCCGGACGGATAATAAAGCCCATATTATGATGACCGGCAAATACCCTGTCTTGAACAAGAGGGCCACCTTGACCGCAGCTATTACCACCCAAACCGGTAACTGCACAATCCAGATGCAAATAAGTATCACCTGCTTTAGGCAATTGATATGGATGAGAAGCCAGGATCAAATCAAGAGCAGAATATTGAAGTGCAGACACCGACAGGCGATCGGTAGCTATAAAGACTGCCCCTTGTCCTGCCTGATTCGTCAATGCACACCAACGTACATCTTCATGATTACCCATATCCTGCGGCTTCGGGAAATTCACAAACTCACCCGCTACCGTATTCGTATGTTGCTCTATAAACTGGCCACTCTTACGGTCGGCATAGTTATCAATCGGTCCACGACCATAATAAGTAAAGTTAGCATATTCCTGAGGAACTTTCATCACATAGCCAAGACGTGGCAAAGTCAGGCTGGGACGAGTAGAAGTAATACTGGACTGCAATTCGATAGAACCGTCCGGATAAACCGTCCACACCTGATTGGTAATAAACTTAAAGTCATTGGCTCCAAATTTCCGGTCTGTCAGTTCCACAATACTATTTTTACCGGAACTGGTCCCCCCTTTAATGCTTGCAGCATTCGGCGCCTGCGATTCTACGGTAAAACTCAATACCATTTTACTATCCTTCTCACGAGCTGTTACCTCTATCATTTTATGTTGCAGGTTATGCAAACCATATTCAAACCAAGGAGCATAGAACCAGTTATCATTGTTTGTAAAGGCACGAAGTGCATCAAGTTTCGGTCCGTTTCCGGCCGCAATAATTGTTTTATCGCCGTATTTCAAGCTATAAATACTTCCGGTCTGCTGATCGAATTCCGCTTCAAAGCCGTCCCCTTTAATTTCGATTCTCTCTGTACTCGGGTTCATACGACTCTTCAGACTTCCCGCAGTAGCGGCAGCCACTTCACTGATTAACGGACGATCCGTAGCTTCCTTCACCAGTACCTGTTCTTCCGCCATTACGAAGTCTTTATCAGCCCAAGGCATCTTGTCTTTCAATATAAACTGCACTTTCACAAAGTACTCCGCATCTTTTTTAAACGCAGCACGATTATAGGGAAGAGAGATTTGCATCCGCTGGCGGGGAGCCAGATTAATGTCTTTCTTCAGAGTTGCCTGAATAGCCTTGCCGTCCTCATAAACGGACCACATCAAATAGTAGTCGTCCGCCAGATTCTTGAAATAATACTTATTGAAGATCTCAAAGACACCCTTCTCAACATCGACAGCTTTCACTCCGATATTCTGATATACTTTTCTCACTTCATAATATTGAGGTTTCGGTTCCAGATCTCCGAACACGATTCCGTTCATTACAAACTGCCCATCATTGGGAGTATCGCCGAAGTCACCTCCATAAGCCAGATAACGCGTACCCGTTTTCGGATCGTAATTATACATGGACTGGTCTACCCAATCCCATATAGCACCGCCACAGAAGAAGTTGGTAGACTCCATAGCTTCCCAATAATCAATAAGATTACCGCAAGCATTTCCCATTGAATGAGCATACTCGGAGATATGGAACGGATATTTAATATCATATTTCCCCTGTACAGCACCACGTACCCAACCGATAGACGGATACTGATTCGAACCCATATCAACAATATCATTGTTACGTTCATATTGTACGGGACGGGAAGTATCGAACTTCTTCAACGCATCATAAGCCGCCACAAAATTCTTACCCGGACCGGCCTCATTACCTAACGACCAAATCACGATAGAAGGATTGTTGACATTGGCATGCACCATTTCCATAACACGTGCCACATGCGCATTTTTCCATTCCACCGGATGAGAAAGCGAAGCGGCACCATAATAATATTCGTGTGATTCGATGTTAGCCTCATCTTCCAGATAGATACCGTATTTGTTGCACAGGAAGTACCAATACGGATCATCCGGATAGTGAGAGTTACGAACATGATTGATGTTAGCACGCTTCATCAGCATAATTTCTTTTTCCATCATCTCACGGGTAATGGCATGTCCCACAGCAGGGTTGGATTCATGACGGTTCACCCCTTTCAGTTTAACGGTCTTTCCGTTCACATAATAATAGCGTCCGGCAAGCCCGAACTCATCTTCTGACGCAGGTGTATCTTTGATTTCCACTTTCCGAAAACCTACGATAGTAGAAACCGTTTCAATAGTCCTGTTCTTTTTATCTTTCAGTTCAGCAACAAGCGTATAGCGATAAGGAAACTCCGCCGACCACTTGTTAGGAGCCTTCACCTGAAAAACAGTTTGAACCTTACCAATCTCATTCGGAACGATCTTCTCTATTACCGGAGATGAAACGCCGTCTACCAACGTATTTTCATCAGAATACAGTTTATTGGCATACAAAGAATAATATACTTTATAATCCTTGGCTGCCTTTTTATCCAAGTTACGGATATCAGCGTTGATAGTCAAAGAACCATCCGTATAAGTAGCGTCCAAATCGGGAATAGCCACTAAGTCACGGAAATGAACCTTGGGAACCGAGTACAAAGCTACCGTACGGAAGATACCCGGCAGACGGAACATATCCTGTGCCTCCAGAAATGAACCATCCGAGCTACGATATACTTCGGCTGCTACGATATTTTGCCTTTCTGAAGATAAGGGGTAATATTGAAATTAGCGGTATTGCGCGAGTTCTTGGAGAACCCCACATACTTACCGTTAATCCAAAGATAGAAGAAAGAATCCACACCGTCGAAACTGATGAATACTTCCCTGCCGTCCCAATCCTGAGGAATCTCAAAATCGCGGCGGAAGGAACCAACCTCATTACGGTGCTTATAAGTAGTCCAGTTAGCGGGCGGAGTACGCATCACTCCTCCGCGCCAGTCGTCTACCTTCACGCTATGTTGGAAGATAACCGGTTGATTGACATAAATAGGAGTTCCATACTTCAAGCTTCCGTCTTTCTGAATACCATAGATATTCCAGCTCGACGGTACAGGGATTACGTCCCACGAAGTCACATCATAATTCGTCTGATAGAAATCTGCCGGACGGGAATCGGGGTCGGGTGCCCAATGAAACTTCCAGTCGCCATTGAGAGACTGCCAGAACTTACTGTTTTCGGGCAATACTTTGCGAGCACTTTCCAAGTCTTGAAACGGAAAGAAATAAGCATGCGGCTGCTCCTTATTGAGTGCCAAGTTTTCGGGAGATTCCCACTCCGCTCCTGTCGGAGCATTCAAGGTAGCATAGGTAAACCCTTCCAAAGGTTGGTCTGCGAAACTCTGTACTGTGAGGGTGCAGCACAGAAGACCTGTTAACAAGGTTTTGTTCATAAGGTATTTTAAGTCAATAAATAATATTCTGTGTCCAATATTCATGGTTCTCTGAATGTAAATACAATCAGAAAGCATACCACCCCTATTTTTTCATCCGCTTTTTAACGTTCTTTTTCTAGTCGTCCCGTTTCAGGTCTGCGAAATAAGTATCGAGTAGGCTCTTTGCGGCTATAAATGATGTCAGATTTCCTTGCAACACTTGCTGTTCCTTTTCCAGAAGCATGGCTTCAATCTTCGGATTATGATAGAAACTGTCACGAAGTTGTTCGTTAATGGTTTCGTACATCCAATATTTACTCTGCTCGTTACGACGGTATTCAAAATAACCGTTGGTCTTCACAAAGTCAATATATTCATAAATCATATCCCATATCTCCTTAACTCCGATATTATAAAAACCGGAATAGGTCAACACTTGGGGAGTCCATCCCGATTCGGGAGCAGGGAAAAGATGCAAAGCGTTACGAAATTGAGTAGCAGCCAGTTTTGCACGTTCCAGATTATCCCCGTCGGCCTTGTTGATCACAATGCCGTCGGCCATTTCCATAATACCGCGCTTAATGCCTTGCAACTCGTCTCCTGTACCTGCCAACTGAATCAGCAGGAAGAAATCTACCATAGAATGAACAGCCGTTTCACTCTGTCCCACTCCGACGGTTTCCACAAAAATCTTATCGAATCCGGCAGCCTCACAAAGCACAATCGTCTCACGGGTTTTGCGTGCCACTCCTCCCAACGAACCTGCTGACGGACTAGGGCGGATAAACGATTTAGGATGTACGGAAAGCTGCTCCATACGCGTTTTATCGCCTAAGATACTGCCTTTACTACGCTCACTACTAGGGTCGATGGCCAATACCGCCAGTTTGCCCCCCTTTTCGAGCACGTGCAGACCGAATACATCTATCGAAGTACTCTTTCCCGCGCCGGGAACTCCGCTGATACCTATACGGACAGAATTTCCGGAATGAGGCAGGCATTTCTCTATCACCTCTTGTGCTACGGCCTGATGTTCCGGTTTCACACTTTCCACTAATGTCACAGCCTGGCTCAAAATAGTAATGTCGCCTTTCACAATCCCCTCAACAAACTCCGCCACCGAAAGCTGACGTTTTTTCGGCTTACGTTTCAGGTAAGGATTTACAGACGAAGGCTGCTCGATGCCTTTATTGACAACAAGCCCCTTATATTCTTCACTATTTTCAGGATGTTCCATAATCATAGGATTTAGCGTTTGATATTGATTTCAACTTTCGGATGCAACGGGTCATTTGTAATCATCAGGATACGTAAATGATGCTTCTTATTACCTACGTCACGCTTACGAATCGTTACTTTGAGCTTCGTCATTCCATCCGGCGGCAGCACGGTCTTTTTCAGACTAACGCCCACAGAAGAATTAAACACCTGCAACTTACTGATTACTAACGGAGTCTTTCCGGCATTAGCAATCAAGATATTGTAGCTGGCTTTCTTTTTCTTTATCAATGGTACACTGAGGTCTATATTTGTTTCCGAGATACGGATAGCCGGTGCGTCCAACGAATCTTTCGCCGTCATACGCGAGAAGTCGGGAAGAAGAATGGCCGAAACCGGTATTTCATTATCTTCGCTCACCTTATCACCGGAGAAACGGGAAAGGTAGACAGAAGTCTGTGTCAATCCGTAATCTTTTAGCTGGCTCGCATCCAGCGTCAGTTTGACAGTTCCTTTCTTTCCTTTGAGCAGCACTTTAGGTTCCGCCTCCATTTTCAGATAAGGAGGCAGATGCATCAATACCGGTTCGTAAGGACGGTCGGAAAGGTTGGCAATGCTGAACGTCATAGTTGGTTGCTGTCCGCGATATACATCGGGGAAGGCAAATTCATCCCGGTCGATACGGATATTACCGATAGCGAAAGGATGAGTCTTCGTATAATCCTTTATTTCCTGCACCACTTCACCCGTAAACTTCAGATAAACCAGACTCGGAGTAGCATTGCTATAAATACCGACCGACTTCTCGAAACGTCCCAATGCTTTGGCATCAAATGAAGCCTTTACAATACCTTTCGCTCCGGGAGCAATCGGTTCTTTTGTCCAGTCGGCCACGGCACAGGCACAAGAAGTGGTGACGTTGGTCAGCACCAAAGGCTGATTTCCGGTATTGGTAATGGTATATTCCACTGTCACCGGACGTTTCCATTCTATTTGTCCGAAGTTGTGCGTCTCCTTATTAGAAGAAATACGAGGTTGGGCGACAGCTGCCAAAGTGACAATAAGCAGAAAAAATATAGATAGTAAATTACGTTTCATGTGATATTTTTTATTTTGGTGCACAAATGTAGGAGTTTTAGATGAGATATGAAACGTATTGAAAGGATTATTAACGGTGAACGTTTACCGTTCACCGTTAATAAGTTAATTATTTCACTTCTACCGTCATTGAAGCCGAATGAGAAGCATATTCCGGCGCATAGGCACATTGCATGGTTGCCAGACCCGTTTCGTAAGTTCCTGCACGGCTGACACGGTAACTATATTCCAATACATAGACTCCTTTTCCTAAATGATCGAAGAAGAAATTGGTCGAAGCATCTTTAATATCCACATAATAGCCGATTCCGTTATTCCAGCGATAACCGGAGACACTGCCGATCGGCTCGAAACAAGCGCCACGCTGATCTTTCAACTGTACAAAGTCCATTGCACGGTCTACACGGATACTCAAACGGGAAACAACCTTATCACCTACCTGAAGCACCGTCTTTGCCGTGACCGGTTGCAGCCGAGGGGTATCATTCACCGTACGTTCCACATATAATTGTTTCTGTACATTTAACTCACCTCCCTGTTGCTTCACATCCTTGATCGGCGATTCATATTCTGCATAAACAGCTCCCCAGGCAATCCCCGGATTTCTCTTTTCCACTTCAATCTTGCGGGCATCCATGACATTCTTCTGTGTAAACGAACGTTTGATATATCCCAGTCCCGGCACCGTAGTCTTGCTCGGACTCACCGTTTCCAGTACTTCATTGGCAATCACAATCCGTACATCGCCCTGATTGTCAAGCAAATTAGTACCTTTCATCAACAGTGCATACACCGCATCTGCCGTAGTTACAGGGGAATCCCATTGTTGCGTCTGCTTCTGTTTCAACAGCCAGAGTTTCATTTCTTCCACCGTTTCGCTGTTTCCGCCGATCAATTCCAAAGCTTCCATAACGTCTACATGAGCCTGCATCCTCATTCCTCCCCACGCATAAGGATTCTCGTTGAAAGCAAAGAACATTCCCTGTTCATCCGTCTTTGTCAGATGTTCTTTCAGAGAAGCGACAAATTCCTGCGCTTCTTTCTTTTGTCCGGCTTTATCGAGCACGATAGCAGCAATCGCCTTCGTATTCATTGAAGCTGCCGGAAGCAACTCTTTCACTTTAGAAAGATAATAAGCATACGCAGCTTTATTGGCAGCAGGAACCTGTCCGCCGGAAATAGCGACAATATACAGATATTGCAGGATAGAGCCCGACACTCCTGTGAACTTCACTCCTTCTTTCTGTGCTTTAAGAATATTTTTGTATTCTTCCAAAGCTGATTGGTGAAGATAAGTCAACGCCTTTTCCTGTAAAGCAAGTGCTGGTCCGTCCAACTTCTCACCGGTCAGCAGAGCAAGGCGGGCATTCAATTCGGCAATATAGGCCGTGACATAACCGCTGCCGTTCATTCCTTTATACCATGACCAGGCACCGTTGGAATTTTGCAATTCCTGCAATCTGGTCAGTGCAGCGATATTATTGTTACGGATATTATTCAAATCAAACAAGGTGGCGATGCGCTCTTTCTGTTGCTCTTCCGTCTGTGCTTCGAGTACCCAGGGAGATTCGGACAACATGATATTCTTCACTTCCTGATTCTTTTGCAGGTTGCTCAAGAAGGTTTCCTTCGTACCGCCCTGAAGTCTCCAGCTATCAAACACAGCCTTGATGCGTGGCTGACTGTTCATTATATACGAAGCCAATGTATTCGCATAGTAGGCGGTAGCCCAGGAAATAGCGTTATTATTTACCGGAAGGCTCAATGAAGGCAATGCCTGAATAACATACCAAGCAGGATTTCCGGTAAATTCAATCGTCAGTTTACGGTCTGTTGCCGTTTTACTATGCCGGTTGAACAAACTGTCGAGCGAGAAGGTGCGAGTTTCTTCTCCACGTATAGGCATGGGCAGTGTCTCTACCAAATGTTCCTTGTTGCTGAGTACCGGAACCAATTGTTGCTCTCCGTCGCTAAATGTGCCGCTATCGGCTATCATCCGACAACCCAGTACCTCGTATTTATCACTGACGGTAAACATGAAGTTCACACCAATTGTCTTGCCTGCCTCAACGGAGAACTTCTGTTTCTGTGTGTCGACAACCTTCTCCGTCACCGGATCGAAAAGAATCATGCTTACTGTTCCTGCTTGCGGCTTGCCAGTCATGTTAGAGACAGAGGCAGCAATAGAGGTCTTATCGCCCACACGCACGAAACGTGGCAGATTCGGGGTCAGCATAAATTCTTTACTGGTAATAGCTTCTCCGTCCAGCGTTCCCATTAACATTCCCTTGGTGTGAGCATATCCACGGAAATTCCAACGTGTCAGACTTTCGGGCATAGTGAAAGAGAAAGAAACCTCTCCCTGCTCATTGGTACGGAGTTGGGGATAGAAGAAAGCAGTCTCGGCAAGATTTGTACGCAAGCCGGCAGGAGCTTCAGGAAGCGCTTCTTCTCCGGAAGCGGCATCGGCCTTTCCTGCTACCATTGGCACTAACTCCGATTCAAACATTGTATCCGCAGCATCTTCGGAAACTAGCGCCGATGCATATCTCACCGCATTGCTCCGGCTTACAACGCTGCCTGTCACCGACATTTTCTTTTGCACTGCATATCCTCTGACCACTACTCCATCAGCTATGGATTCTGACATCGCATATACATTTCTTATATCAGGCTGCATAGCGAATCTGTCATACAACATTGCAGGTACTTTGAGAGACTTACGATCCCACCAATAATTGTAGGAGTTATTTCCAACATATCCGTTCATCCAATCGGAATAAGGAAGCAGTTGCTGGTAGTAAACCCGGAAATCCTGCCGGCGGTTCCAGATTTTATCAAGTGAGGCATCATACATCGTCGCCAACATTTCGGCATGAGCAGCCTGTCCCTGCGGTGTCTTGATTGTCAGTTTCCATTCCTCTTTCTGTCCGGGACGCAATTTATCACGGAATACGTCCCACTTCATCACCAATGTCTTGTCCGGCAAACGTTTTCTCGCCTGAACCCGTTCCTGATAAACCTGTCCGTCCCTCACCATACAGAAGTTCACGAAGATACCGTTACCGTAACTTTCCTGATACGGATATTGAAAACGAACAATCGTATCGGACAGATTCAACGTCTTGCTTTCCAGCAGTTTATCACCGCAAAATACATTCATCATTATATAGGTATCCTTTTCCGAAGTTCCGAAATAGAATACCGCCGGATGAGCAGTGTCAAATTCCGTATTCTCTGCATAGAACCACACGGCGGACTGAACAGGCGGACGTTTGTCGTCAGAAGAGAAAAGAATCGTATTTGCTTCCGCCGTCACTTCTTTTCCCTGGTTATCTTTCACCGTTGCCTTCAGCACATACGGCCCGGAAGAAAATTTCCCCCAATTGAAGGTCATTTCCTTATTAGAAGTAAACGTTCCGGTTGCAACCGGTTTCTCGCCCAGTTGCTTGTAGTCCTTATCTTTCGCCGGATATAAAGAGTATGTACCTTTCACTTCCACAGGCTGTCCGTTCAGATTCTGTGCTTCAAACACAATGTTGAACGGCCTATCCTTGCAAATCTTTTCTTTCAACTCCGTCTGCAAAATCAATGAACGCTGTCCTGCCGAAATCATCTCCGTAGACGACTGTGTTTCACCTGCCGCATTGATAACAGTCGCTTCAACAGAATAACGATAATATATTTTATCATTATTCTTATAATCTGCACTTTCTTCCAGGCGAACCGGGATCGTAAATTCTCCGTTCCCGTTGGCAGTCACTTCACCCGAAGCAATCTGTACAGCCTCCGAAATCCTCCAGAAACTGCGAACAGAACGCTTCACCGTATACTTTACCGGAAGGTCCTGAAGCATCACACCGCTATAAGACTGTATCTTGCCTTTTACCTGCACTTCATCTCCGAGTCGGTAACTTTCCGTTTGCTTTTCAAACGTAATATCGAATGTCGGACGTTTATAATCCTCCACACGGATATTCGTTCTACTTTCTCCCGCCGTCAAAGAAAACATTCCGTTCAGACAGGCCGAAGGTAATGCGAAATCGGTGGTAAACGAACCGAATTCATTGGTACGTACCGACTTACGCCCCACTTCCTGATTATTTGTGTCCAACAAAGTTACAGTATAATCTTTACCGGGAAGCACATTGGCTGTATCCGATTTCTGCATATAAGCAATTCCTTTCACATACACGGTCTGACCGGGACGGTACAAGAACGGTCGGTCAATAACGTCATACTTTCCGTCGCTTCATCCTCATCATCGTAATAACCGTAGCTTCCGCCGTAAATACTTCGTTTCGGCATGGCTGTATCCACGCCTTTCGAAGCTTTCAAATATCTGTATTCGGATTTCCAGGGGAACACCACTTTTCCTTCTTCTCCCGTCGTAAACTCCTGCAACACTTTTTCGTCATTACTATACAATATTATCTTTGCGTTGGGTACAGGATGCCCGGTTTGAGCGTCCAAGGCCGCCACTTCATACTGTTGCCCCGGCAAACGGCACGTCAACACTTTGAAGCGGGTCACGTTAAACTCACTTTCACTATCCCGCTTGGCACGAATATCAGGAACAATACGCATGACGTAAGCTCCCACTTCCGGGGACTTGAAAGTGAACACCGTGTCCTGCGTCCGATAATCTTCCGGACGAAGAACCGAATAATGCTGTTCCTTCACCAACTTCTTCGCTTTATTAAAAAGGCGTACCGTAAAACCGTCCAGATTCTTATGCGAAGCTCTCAGTTTAATTTCTTCGCCGGGAAAAGCCTGGCTGATCACATTGACATTCAAGTAAGAAGATAGAATCTCCTGCCTCAGATTCTTCAAAGCATTAATCCTATGGTAAGACGGATAAAGTCCGATTGCCTCGTCACACAGTTTCAAGGCACTTACCGGCTGGTCTTTTTCAATTGCAAACTGAGCTTGCGCCAAATAAACTTCAGCACATATCGGTTCCGATTTGAATTTGCTTTTCAGTTCATTCAATGCAGCCAAATAAGGATCTTGCGTCAGTCCTATCAACCCGTTTTTAGCCTGGAAGGAACGGAACGCCTGATCCGCCATGCGTCGCCACTGCAAATAGTTGAGCAGTGCCAACACGTATCCTTCGTTCAGACCGGCTGCCTGATAGGCGGAAATCATATTTCCATAGATAGATATAATATCCTGTTTTACCGGATCCGAAGAAATATCGCCCGGTAATGTTCCGCTACTAAGTCTTTCTATCCGGTTCAAGGATTCTATGCCACGGGAAGCCAACAAATGATACATATCATGGTGATAATATTCACTCGTCTCCCCTAATTCCACAAAAGGAATATAATCGCGTGAGGACGTTTTGAGCAGCAGCACAGAGTCCGCCAGAGCCTCTTTCACATTTGTCCGCACTTTCTCTACGAATATATTTGCTGTCCATTCGCGTAGATCTGCGGAAGGAGCTTCCTCCACGATTTCCGTCCTTCTCCGGAGCTCCCATTGGTTATTGGCTGCATAATCAGCATAGATTCCCGCTATCAATGAGTGCAATATAGCACGGTCCATAGGCTGTTTTGTTTGTTTCGCCCATTGTTCCAGCCCGGTCAGACCGACATAAAAACTGTCGGGAGTCACTATTTCCTGATATTTCATCCTCCACATATATGCCTTCAGCATCTGGGCGGAATTCTTTTCTTTTTCTCCTTTCCGGTAAATCTCGTCAGTCAATTTTATTACTGTTTTAGGCAAACTCTTTTTTCCTGCCTGTTCTACTTCTTTCCATAATTTGTCGAAACTCTGTGCCTGCACTGCCGGAATCACTCCCAACCATAACAGCACCACCATACAAATCTGCCTTATTTTCATAATCTTTCTAGTTTAAGTTCGCTATAAGTCTCACTGTATAAATAACAAAGTAAAGAAATAAAGTTTAAACAATCATCTTTTTTTGAATAAATATAATAGATTTGCACAATCATAACAGATATAACAACCACAATGATTGTGATCATAAAACAGAGTTATCGCCGTTAATCCTCTCCTAACAAATTGTTTATGATATATATCTGTCACCTGTCACGAAACACGACCTAACCAAATGATTATGAGCAACTAAAGATGTGACAGCAACAAGTGACAGCAGCAAGTGACGGCAATAATGCTGTCACCTGGAATTGGATTGAACATGAAAAACTGACACTACGCCTTAACACTGTTGGTTTCGCGGCTCGAAACCCTGGTTCCATACGCTGGAAACTTCAGTTTCAGTTACTTGAAACCATTAGTTTCTTACCGATGAAACCATAGTTTCTAACTGATGAAACTTTAGTTTCAAGCAAAGGAAACTAACTCGGACGGTAACTGTTTTGTCGTACACAACCTTCTTCTATCGAAAAAAACAGTGAATACAATATCCGGGACTTATAAGAAGCAAAAAAAGTGGGGATAACGCTTTCAATAACGTATCCCCACTCTAAACTTAGTTAATGTACTCTTTCTCATTTCTCAATTCTGTACCCCCATGAAAGCATTTCATTACGACCTACTTCACTGAGGATTTTTCTAACTAAAGAACTCATTTTCTTTGCCATAATCTTTAAACTTTTAAATTACTAATTCCTGAAAACTAAAAAATTAAGCTTCCTCGTTCGGGCGAATATTAATTGTCGAATATCCCCAAACATGTACATCGGCTTCGCCGATCTTTCTAAACAATCTTTTTAAACTTTTCATTTTGTTATCCTCTTAATTACATGTTTTATAACACAAAAATACGGCCTTTGTTTATACATTGACCTAAAAAAGAGAGAAATTTATGTTTTATAGCATATTTCTTGATTTGCATCAATTAATTTATTTGTTATGAAGTAAAATCGTAATATAGCCTGCAACAAATATGACAAAAAGGCACGGATGACATTTCATCCGTGCCTTTTTCTATAAGAGACCTATTATATAATAGGAAAGAATAGCATTTATTTCATTGGAGTCTGTTCCAAAGTTGCAACGAGGAAGTCATAGAACTTCTGTACAGTAGGAATCAATGCTCTTTCGTCCGGTGAATGTGGTGAGCGCAAGGTAGGACCGAAGGAAATCATATCCAATCCCGGAATAATGGCACCGATAATACCGCATTCCAAGCCTGCATGAATCACCTTCACCGCAGGTTCCGTACCGAATTGTGCCTTATAAGACTCCTTCATGGCTTTCAGAATAGGAGAATCCACATTGGGTTCCCAGCCTGAATAACCACCTGAACGGGTTACTTCCATACCTGCCATAGAGAAACAGCTTTCCAATGCAGTATTCAGATAATCCTTCATTGAATCGCGTGAACTGCGGGCCAGGATTTTTATCTCCGCCTTGCCACCACCGATAGAAACAATAGCCAGATTGGAAGAGGTTTCCACGGTATCGGGGATAGTAGGAATCATACGCATCACTCCATTCTGACAAGCATAAATGGCATCCACCAGATTATCTTTAATTTCATCGGGAACCATCATCGCAGGCAATTCCACCCGTTCTGCCTTGAAGCTGATCGGTGTTTCGTGTACATGATATTCTTCATTCCACAATGCTTCGCACTCCTGCACAAATTCCAGTACGTCCGCTTCTTCTTCAGCCGGAACCGTAATGACCACTTCACATTCACGAGGAATGGCATTACGCATATTGCCACCTTGCCAGGACACCAGGCAAGCCTCATCGTAAGTTATCACCTGGTTCATGAAACGAGCCATCAGCTTGTTGGCATTGGCACGTCCTTCATTTATTTCCAATCCTGAATGACCACCGCGCAGCCCTTTCAAGGTAACTTTCAAAGCAATGTCAGCCGGATCTGTTTCCACTTCTTTATATTCCAACACTGCTGTCAGGTCTTCACCGCCTGCACAACCGATATACAATTCTCCTTCTTCTTCCGAATCCAGATTCAACAGAATATCACCGTCTACCGTTCCCGGCTTCAAACCGAACGCACCGAACATACCGGTTTCTTCGTCGGCAGTAATCAGTGCTTCCAACGGACCATGTTTCAGCGTCTTGTCTTCCATGATAGCCATGATAGCGGCAACACCCATACCATCATCGGCTCCCAAAGTCGTGCCTTTAGCTTTCACCCAATCTCCGTCAATGTAAGTCTCGATAGGATCATTTTCAAAATCATGCACTGTATCGTTATTCTTCTGAGGAACCATGTCCATGTGAGCCTGAAGAATCACCTTCTTACGGTTTTCCATCCCCGGAGTGGCAGGCTTACGGTAAATGATATTACCGGCTTCGTCCTGGAATGACTCTACGCCTACACTTTTTCCAAAGTTCAGCAAGAACTCTTGCACTTTCTTCAAGTAACCCGAAGGGCGGGGAACCTGAGTCAATGAATAGAAATGCTTCCACACATTCTGCGGAGCGAGAGAGAGAATTGTACTCATAACTTCTTAGTTTTATTTGTGAACGGCAAAGCCGCTAATCCATATATACCCAACAAAATTAATAAAAAAGTTTGTATTCCATGCACTAATAAGGCAAAAATTCCCGCATCTTCTTTTCCCACTCCATAGAGCATCATCATCGTTATGACAGCAAAATGCCACGGACCCGCCCCATTAGGAGTCGGAACTACTACCGCAATGCTACCTACAGCAAACATGACCAGTCCCGCCATCACTCCCAAATTATCGGAAAAATCGAAACAAAAGAAAGAAACATAGAATTGCAGGAAATAGCAAGTCCAGATACCGACGGTATAAAGAATGAACAGAGGCATCCGCTTTACATGACGCAAAGACAGTACACCGACCCATACATTATGGAGAATGCCTTTCACCTTAGCAAAGACCGTCACATTCCTGATCAGAAAAAAAGCCAGCACCAATACGGCCAGCACACAGACGATAGTGATATAGAAATGCCCCGAAGTAAATACCTGTGCCAAAACCGTGGTATCCGTGCCGGTTTCTTTAAAAAAAGTATCGAATACCCTTGCCTGCATTATAAGAGTTACCCCTGTAATCAACGACACACACAGCGTATCAATCAGCCGTTCCGTAACCACCGTACCCAGCGATTTGGAAAAAGATGTACCATCATATTTAGCCAACACCCCGCAACGGGAAATCTCACCTACACGGGGAACAACCAAGTTGGCGGCATAAGACACAAAGATGGCATACACACAATCGGATGTTTTGGGATGCTCGCCCAACGGAGCCAGCGTAAGCTTCCACCGCCAGCCACGAAAAATATGACTAAACACACCAAACACTAATGACACTAACATCCACCCATAGTTCATTCCTCCATCCAAGACCTCCCACACCCGGGAAAAATTGAATCCGTGATACATCCATATCAGTATCGCAGCCCCCAAAAATAACGGAAATGCAATCTGCAAACCTTTATTTATAATCTTTTTTAATCGAGTTCGTTCCAAAATCTGTGTATATTAATTTAGAATGTTTACCTTTGCACGATGCAAAGATACTATCTTAGCGAAATAAACCTATTTATTAACGATAGAAAAATAACGGAATGGGATTAGTAAAGCCAAAAAAATTTCTAGGACAACACTTCTTGAAAGATCTCAGTATTGCAAAAGATATAGCCGATACGGTAGACGTGTGCCCTGACTTGCCAATTCTGGAAGTAGGACCGGGGATGGGGGTACTAACCCAGTTTATTATGCAGAAAAACCGTCCGGTAAAAGTGGTGGAACTGGACTATGAATCTGTAGCCTATCTCCGTGAGAACTTCCCTGCCCTGGAAGATAATATCATTGAAGACGACTTCTTGAAACTGAACCTCGAAAAATTATTTGACGGAAAACCTTTTGTCCTGACCGGCAACTATCCTTATAATATATCCAGCCAGATATTCTTTAAAATGCTGGATTACAAAGACCTGATACCCTGTTGTACCGGAATGATCCAAAAAGAAGTGGCCGAACGCATTGCCGCCGGTCCCGGAAGCAAGACATACGGCATTCTCAGTATCCTGATACAAGCCTGGTACAAAGTAGAATACCTGTTCACCGTACACGAACATGTATTCAATCCGCCTCCCAAGGTGAAAAGTGCGGTCATCCGTATGACACGCAATGAAACGACGGAACTGGGATGCAATGAAAAATTGTTCAAGCTCATTGTAAAAACAACATTCAACCAACGGCGTAAAACTTTGAGAAACTCTATTTCTTCCATTTTAGACAAAGAGAACCCATTGAGCACAGACCCCATTTTCAACAAACGCCCGGAACAGTTGTCTGTACAAGAGTTTATCGAACTGACCAACCAGGTGGAAGCGGCGCTGAAAAACAAGACGGATATTGTCTATAGCAATGATATCGCCCGGAAAGGAACAAACAAGAAAGAATAACACCTATTTATTATATTAACGGAAGAATAGGATGAATAAAGAGGAATTAGAAAAAGTAGAGCAGCTGATCGAGCAAAAAGACTCAGAGCAACTGAAGGACTTGCTTGCCGGACTGCATCCTGCCGACATAGCAGAGCTGTGCAATGAACTGGATGCGGAAGAAGCACGGTTCATATACCTGTTACTGGACAATGAGACTGCCGCCGATGTCCTTATCGAAATGGACGAAGACGCCCGTAAGGAATTCCTGGAAATCCTTCCCTCTGAAACAATCGCCAAACGGTTCGTTGACTACATGGATTCGGATGATGCCGTGGACATTATCCGTGAAATGGACGAGGACAAACAAGAAGAAGTCCTCTCACACATTGAAGACATAGAACAAGCCGGAGACATTGTCGATTTGTTGAAATATGACGAAGACACTGCCGGTGGATTGATGGGTACCGAAATGGTAATCGTAAACGAAAACTGGAGTATGCCCGAATGTCTGAAGGAAATGCGCATCCAGGCGGAAGATATGGACGAAATCTATTATGTATATGTAGTAGACGATGACCAGCGGCTGCGCGGTGTGTTCCCGTTGAAGAAAATGATCACCAGCCCTTCCGTATCCAAAGTGAAGCACGTGATGAGGAAAGAACCGATATCCGTCCATGTAGATACCCCTATAGACGAAGTGGTACAAACCATTGAAAAATATGACCTGGTCGCCGTTCCGGTAGTGGACAGTATCGGACGCCTGGTAGGACGGATTACGGTAGACGATGTGATGGACGAAGTACGTGAACAGGCTGAGCGCGACTACCAGCTGGCATCAGGTTTGTCACAAGACGTGGAAACAGACGATAATGTATTCCGCCAGACTACAGCCCGTCTGCCCTGGCTGCTCATCGGCATGATAGGCGGAATAGGAAACTCCATGATTCTGGGCAACTTTGACAGCACTTTTGCCGCACATCCCGAAATGGCCCTCTACATCCCCCTTATCGGCGGAACAGGGGGGAATGTGGGAACACAGTCCTCGGCACTTATCGTACAAGGACTGGCAAACAGCTCGCTGGATGCCCAAAACACCTGGAAACAAATAGTAAAGGAATCTGTAGTGGCCGTAATCAATGCTACTATTATTTCTATGCTGGTATATATCTATAATTTCATCCGTTTCGGGGCAAGTGCCACCGTGACTTATTCGGTTTCATTCAGCCTGTTTGCAGTAGTGATGTTCGCTTCCATCTTTGGGACCCTGGTCCTATGACTCTGGAAAAACTAAAAATAGACCCGGCCATTGCTACGGGACCATTCATAGCTATTACCAACGACATTATAGGTATGATGCTCTATATGGGAATCACCGTTTTATTATCATAAAATCAGAATAAACGAAAAAAAATAAGCAAAATAGTATGAAGTAATCGTTTTATTTCATTAATTTGTGACCCAAAACTAATATACAATGATGGACGCTCATGACACTAATCAGCCCTTGAACCAAGGGGAATTAGAAGAAGAAAAGAAAACAGTCGAGGTTTCTGAAGCCATTACAGAAACTCCGTCTGAAGAAACGACTGCCGAAGTTCAACCTGAAGCAGCTCCTAAACCTGCCACAAAGGAAGACGTACTAAACCGATTGAAAGAGCTTGCACAAGACGCAGAGAATGCGAACAAGCAGACGAAATAGACAATCGTTTGAAACAATCATTCTACAAGCTACATAATGCCGAAAACAAGAGTTGCTTTAAAAACAGAACTTCTACAAGCTGCACAAGGCTGAGCAAGAAGCCGCCCGTAAGGCATTTATTGATGGCGGAGGTGCTCCTGAGGCATTTATTCCCCAACCGGACGATGCTGAAAGCCGTTTCAAAGATATCATGAGCTCTATCAAAGAGAAAAGAAGCGCCATACAAGCAGAACAAGATAAAGAAAAAGAAGATAACCTGGTGAAAAAGCTCGCCATTATCGACCGCTTGAAAGAACTTGCCGAATCTCCCGAAGATGCCAACAAAGCATACAATGAATTCAAGAAACTGCAACAGGAATGGAACGATATAAAACAGGTGCCGGCTGCCAAGGTAAATGAACTATGGAAAAATTATCAGCACTATGCAGAAAAGTTCTATGACTTGATAAAGCTGAACAATGAATTCCGTGAGTATGATTTTAAAAAGAATCTTGAAATAAAAACTCATCTCTGTGAAGCCGCAGAGAAATTGGCTGATGAAGAAGATGTGATTTCCGCTTTCCACCAATTACAAAAGTTACATCAGGAATTCCGGAATACGGGTCCTGTTGCAAAAGAATTGCGCGAAGATATATGGACCCGGTTCAAAACTGCCTCTACAGCCGTAAACCGTCGTCACCAGCAACATTTCGAAGCCTTAAAAGAAAAAGAGCAACGTAATTTGGATGAAAAGACCGTAATCTGTGAAATTGTGGAAGCGATGGAATACGATACGTTCACTACTTTCCAAGACTGGGAAAACAAAACTCAGGAAATCATTGCTTTGCAAGCTAAATGGAAAACAATTGGTTACGCACCTCAAAAAATGAACGTGAAGATATTCGAACAAATATTTTGGGAATTCAAAACATTTCTGCTATTTTTTTTGCAAAAATCCCCAAATAAGCTTTCCAAACAAAAGTATCTCCACTAAAAAACACAAAAATTGAGGGATAACTTTCTTGTATCCAATAAATCAGCGTATATTTGTAAAAATATCACGTTTATTATCAGAAACAAAGGGGAAGCTTTTTTTGTTATAAACAAATAGAGAACATGAATTATTAATCTCAATTACAGGAATGAACGATACTAAAGTATTAATTGAAAAAATAAAAGAGGGAATTCAAGAGAAAAAAGGTAAAAAGATAATCGTTGCCGATTTAACCAGCATAGAAGATACTATCTGTAAATACTTCGTTATCTGTCAGGGAAATTCTCCCAGTCAAGTGAGTGCAATAGTAGATTCTATCAAGGAATTTACCCGTAAAGGTGCGGACAGCAAACCTTATGCAATCGACGGACTCCGAAATGCAGAATGGGTGGCAATGGACTATGCGGACGTACTGGTACACGTTTTTCTTCCGGAGACAAGAGCTTTTTATAATCTGGAACACCTTTGGGCAGATGCCAAACTTATTCAAATCCCCGATTTAGACTAATCAACGATTATGGACAATAATAGTAGCAACAAAAACAATAGCAATAAACCTAACAACAAGGTTAATATGCCCAAGTTCAACCTGAACTGGATGTATATGATTATTGCCCTTATGCTTCTCGGCCTCTGGTGGGGCAGTGATTCAAAGGGGAGCAGGAAGCAAAGCTGTAACTTACAGCGAATTTCAGGATTACGTTAAAAACGGTTATGTCAGCAAAGTGCTGGGGTATGAGGACAAGTCGATTGAGGCAATTATCATCAAACCTAATTCCGTAGGTGCCGTATTCGGAGCGGACTCTACCAAAGTGGGCGCAACCCGATCATCACAAGTAGAAATAGGTCTACATGACAAACTGGAAGAATTTTTGCAGGCAGAAAAAGAAGCCGGTCATTTTGACGGGACCTCGGATTATCCGCCTAAATCAGATATATTCCCTGCTATCCTGATTCAGGTCCTGCCGCTTGTGCTGCTGATTGCTTTATGGATATTCTTCATGCGCCGTATGAGTGGAGGTGGCAGTGGTGGCCCTGGCGGTGTATTTAATGTAGGAAATCAAAAGCCCAGCTTTTCGAAAAAGGAGGGGCGATCAAGATTACATTCAAAGATGTAGCCGGACAAGCGGAAGCTAAACAGAAGTGGAGGAAATTGTAGAGTTTCTGAAACAACCTCAGAAATACACAGAGCTGGGAGGTAAGATTCCCAAGGCGCTTTGCTGGTAGGCCCTCCGGGAACCGGTAAGACTTTGCTTGCAAAAGCTGTTGCCGGTGAGGCTAATGTACCTTTCTTTTCGCTTTCAGGTTCCGACTTTGTGGAAATGTTTGTCGGTGTAGGTGCATCCCGTGTACGTGACTTGTTCCGCCAGGCGAAAGAGAAAGCTCCTTGCATTATTTTCATTGATGAAATTGACGCCGTAGGACGTGCCCGTGGCAAAAATCCAAGCATGGGTGGAAATGACGAACGCGAAAATACATTAAACCAATTATTGACAGAAATGGACGGTTTTGGTTCAAATAGCGGTGTGATCATTTTGGCCGCTACCAACCGCGCGGATATATTGGATAAGGCATTATTGCGTGCCGGTCGTTTTGACCGCCAGATTCATGTTGACTTACCCGACTTAAACGAACGTAAAGAAGTATTCGGAGTACATTTGAAGCCTTTAAAACTGGACGAAAGTGTTGATCTGGATTTGCTCGCCCGTCAAACTCCGGGATTCAGTGGGGCAGATATTGCCAATGTATGTAATGAAGCGGCCCTGATCGCAGCCCGCCATGGTAAGAAGTGCGGTTGGGAAACAAGACTTCCTAGATGCTGTAGACCGCATTATCGGTGGTTTGGAAAAAGAACAACCGAAGCAAAAGACGTTCTATTGCCTTACACGAAGCCGGTCACGCTTCGATGTCTTGGCTGCTGGAACATGCAAATCCTTTGATTAAGGTGACAATTGTTCCTCGTGGACGTGCATTGGGAGCCGCATGGTATTTGCCCGAGGAACGGCAGATCACAACTAAAGAGCAGATGCTCGATGAAATGTGTGCCACTCTAGGGGGACGTGCAGCCGAAGATTTATTTCTCAATCGTATCTCCACAGGTGCTATGAACGACTTGGAAAGAGTCACCAAACAAGCATACGGAATGATAGCTTATTTAGGTATGAGCGACAAACTGCCTAACTTATGCTATTATAACAATGAAGAATATTCTTTCAATCGTCCATATAGTGAAAAGACAGCCGAACTGATTGACGGAAGTCAAGAATATGGTGAATGAGCAATATGAACGTGCAAAAAAAATTCTGTCCGAACATCGGGAAGGACACAACCAGCTCGCTCAATTACTGATTGACAAAGAAGTAATCTTCGCGGAAGACGTTGAACGTATCTTCGGTAAACGCCCTTGGGCTTCCCGCTCGGAAGAAATCATGGCTGCCAAAGAAAGCCAGGAAGCTGCCGAAGCGGAAAAGAGACTGGCCGAAGAGGTGAAAGAGAAGGAGAAAGAAATCAAGGAAGAAGAAGCTGAAAACTCTACAGAGGAGAAAGAGACAACCGAAGCTAAGATTACCGTGGAAGGTAAAGTTTCCATAGAAAAAAAGGTGATCTCGGCGGAAGGTGGAAAGAAAACAACTTAAAACGCAAATATTTTGGCTAGCAATTTTATCAAACGGGCTATTACAGGTGTGCTTTTCGTCGCCATTCTGGTGGGATGCATCCTTTACACATCATTCAGTTTCGGTATACTGTTCATAATCATTAGCGCCTTGACTATTTATGAGTTTGGACAACTAGTAAATATGCGTGCTGACGGAGTAAACGTAAATAAAACGATTATCATGCTGGGAGGAGCTTATCTCTTCCTTGCAGTAATGGGCTTCTGTATTGATGCAGCTGATTCCAAGATCTTTATTCCTTACGTACTGCTACTGCTCTACTTAATGATTAGCGAGTTATACCTGAAAAAGGAAAATCCGGTGCTGAACTGGGCATATTCTATGCTTAGCCAGCTATATATCGGTCTGCCATTCGCACTACTGAACGTACTTGCTTTCCACAATGATCCCAGTTCGGAATACAGCAGTGTTAGCTACAACCCGATTTTGCCGTTATCTATCTTCATCTTCCTTTGGTTGAGTGACACAGGTGCATATTGCATCGGTTCGCTGATCGGAAAGCATCGTTTGTTCGAGCGTATTTCTCCTAAGAAATCGTGGGAAGGCTCTATCGGCGGAGGTATCGTTGCTATTGGTTCTTCCTTTATACTGGCACATTATTTTCCGTTCATGTCGATGTGGCAATGGGCAGGATTGGCGCTGGTAGTTGTAGTGTTCGGAACTTGGGGTGACTTGACAGAATCATTGCTAAAACGCCAACTTCACGTAAAAGATTCCGGTACAATTCTTCCGGGACACGGAGGCATGCTTGATCGGTTCGACAGTTCATTAATGGCTATACCGGCAGCAGTAGTCTATCTTTATGCTCTCACTTGGTTTTAAATCTGTATATTCAGAATAGAGATAAAAAATAAAGGTCGGGAAACTTTCTTTGCGAAAATTATCCCGACCTTTTTTTTACACACAGTTACATAGGTTAGGTTATTTATCTGATTACAGATGTAGCATGTACATCTTTAGCTTTCTCCGGCACACCGACCGGATGTTCCAAGTCAAGTACTACCACTACTCCTTCTCCATTTTCTTCAGAGTTAATCGTTACCTTAAAACCTTTCATCGTAGTTTCACCTTCTTTGGGTGTCGGGTAGAACTTTTCCAAATTATAAGAAACTCGTCCCCATCCCCAATAGTCTGTTACATCATCATACGTATTATAACGTAACTCCAAATGAACATAGCCGTCTTCACCGATGCTTAAAGTTTCCGGAGTTTCGGGTTCACCCGGCTCAGTTGCTATCTTATTCTCCACGAGACTGATGCGATGTTTTTCACTGCGAGGCAAATTCTGGCGGAAGATAATGTTCAGAAACTTTCCTCCCAGCCACATATCACCCTGATAAATCACAATAGGATCATTTCCAAATTCTTCTTCATTTTCAGCAGTCATCTCCTCAACTTCCTTAGTCAACACTTCCTGAATACCTTCCATTTTCACCTGAACACCTTTTTCATCACTCATGTCAGCCAAAGGATTGAAAAAGGATACCACACGTTCACCATCCACAGGTTTGAACCAAGGTATAGAAGTGGCAACCGGATCAATGATTCCCCAACGGTCACCTTCCAGATAATAACCGCCGCCACCGGTTGCACGAACGGTCGCCCAGTCCCAACTGAAATCTCCGATAGAATAACCATCATCATCACATGATTGCAACATTGGTACTAATGCCAATAATAACATTCCTAAAAGCCACTTAAATTTTTTCATATCTGTTTCCTTTCTTTTTTAATCTTCTGCTTAATAAATAAAAAAGCCGTGCAATTACTGCATCGGCTTTACGTTTATTCAGAAAAAGAAAGTTATTTTTTCAACAGCTTCACTATTCCATGAGCTGCATGACAGGGAGCACCGGCAGGTCCCAACCGTTCCGCCACATAATCATATCCAGTAAGCATTTCCTTCTTATACACTTCATTTTCAAGAAGATTAGCCAGTTCACACTGCATATTCTTTACCGTCATGGTATCAGCAACCAACTCTTTAACAACCTCACAGTCGGCAATCAGATTAACCAATGAAATATATTTCACAGTCAGAATGTGACGTCGTAGGAACGAAATAACTTTTCCAATCGGAGTATGATAGCAAACCACCTGAGGAACACGAAACAAAGCTGTTTCGAGAGTAGCCGTTCCCGATGTCACCAAAGCCGCATCTGCATGCTGTAAAATGCGGTATGTCTGTCCGAATATAATTTTTACGTTCGCCTGCCCCACATACTTTTCATAATATTCCGGGGTAATGCCGGGCGCACCGGCTAATACCAGTTGATAATCCGGGAAAGCAGAAGCAGCTTTCAGCATATCAGGCAAATTATCCTTGATTTCTTGCTTCCGACTACCTGCCAGCAAAGCAATAACCGGTTTATTCTCCAACTGGTTTGCTGCAATAAACGCAGCAAAGTCTTTCGGGTTCGTTTCCTGATAAGCAGCCACTTCGTCCACGGTAGGGTTTCCTACATAGTGAATGGGATACTGATGCTTCCCTTCAAAAAACTCAACTTCAAAGGAAGTATAGAGAACAATTCGTCTACATCACGTTTGATATTCTTGATGCGATACTCCTTCCATGCCCATATCTTAGGAGATATATAATAGTAGACCGGTATTTGTGTCTTTGCATGAACAAATTTGGCAATATCAAGGTTGAACCCCGGATAATCCACCAAAATTACGACATCCGGATTCCAAGCAACAATGTCTTCTTTGCAACGCTTCATATTTGCAAAGATAGTGCGCAGATGGAGCAACACGGGAATAAAACCCATGTATGCCAGTTCTTTATAATGCTTCACCATTTTGCCGCCAACAGCAGCCATTAGGTCGCCCCCGAAAAAGCGAAAATCGGCTTGCGGATCTGCCGTTTTCAAGGCACTCATCAAGTGGGAAGCGTGCAAGTCGCCGGAAGCTTCGCCGACAATCAGATAATACTTCATGATAGTTGAAGGTTCTTAATTGAACCATTTATTAAGCTCGTCCATAAAACCATAAGCCGTCACGTCAACCGTAGTTGGGGTGATAGCAACATAGCCATTTGCCAAAGCCCAATGATCGTTCTTCTCATTTTCAGGTTCATGATCGGTAAATTCACCGGTTAACCAAAAATAATTTGTATCATTCAAACGGGGACAAGGAGTCCATTCCCCGGTCCAACGTCCCTTTGCCTGTTCACAAATCCTTATTCCTTTTATATCGGCTGTATTGGGGAAGTTCACATTCAGACAAGTTAAAGGAGGAAGTCCTTTTTCCAAGATCATAGCAGATATCTTGCGTACATAGAGTCCCGTAGCTTCAAAATCCGCATCATGGTCATGGTTACAAAGCGAAAAGCCAATAGAAGGAATTCCATTCAGACAACCTTCAAACACCACTCCCATCGTACCGGAATAATGCACATTAGTTGCCGAATTATCTCCATGATTAATGCCTCCGACCACAAGATCCGGTTCTCGGTCGAGAACGGTATTGCGCGCCAGCTTGATGCAGTCGGTAGGCGTTCCCGTACACTTATAGACTGTTAATCCGACTTCTTTCTTGACCAGTTGATAATGAACAGGCTGCGTCACCGTCAGCGCACATCCGCTACCGGAACGCGGAGAGTCAGGAGCCATGACCACAATGTCCCCAAGAGGACGAAGAAACTCTCACTAATTCATTAATACCCTTGGCCATAACGCCATCGTCATTGGAAACGAGTATCAACGGCTTCTTATTTTCCATATATTCAATCCTTTCCTTTTTAATATTCGCACAAAAGTAACAAAAAGAAGCCGTACCGCCAAACACCTCTTACATCCAGATCGAAAAGTATCTTCCCGCCCTGTTCCTACCCGTTTACAAATCTTAATCTTCTGCAAGCGAGCAAAAAAAGAAATAAATATCCAATATAAATATGTATATTTGCAAGCTCATAAAGAGAAAGGTAGATGATGAACCTGTCGAAGTTTGGTATCCGTTTCGTCCGACAGTTATTAACAAAACAGGCGACTTATCAACAGATTAAGCAAAGTTTCTATTTTTTAGTAGGCGCTCTGAGGATTTATCACTTATTTCGCTGCCAATAAATTTAGATAATATGGGAAAAATAATTGCTTTGGCTAATCAAAAAGGCGGTGTAGGAAAGACAACGACTACGATCAATCTCGCAGCTTCACTTGCTACACTCGAAAAAAAGGTACTCGTAGTAGACGCCGACCCGCAAGCTAATGCCTCTTCCGGCTTGGAGTAGACATCAAGCAGTCGGAATGCACTATCTACGAATGCATCATCGACAGAGCCAACGTACAGAACGCTATTCTTGATACGGAGATTGATTCTTTGAAAGTAATCTCTTCGCACATCAATCTCGTAGGAGCAGAGATTGAAATGCTGAACCTCCCAAACCGAGAAAAGATACTAAAGAAGTACTCACTCCTTTGAAGAAAGAATATGACTATATTCTGATAGACTGCTCTCCTTCGTTAGGACTGATCACAATCAACGCCCTGACGGCAGCCGATTCGGTGATTATCCCCGTTCAAGCTGAATATTTTGCTCTTGAAGGTATCAGCAAACTGCTGAATACCATCAAGATCATCAAGTCGAAACTGAATCCGGCATTGGAAATCGAAGGTTTCCTGCTGACGATGTACGATTCACGCCTGCGCCAGGCAAACCAAATCTACGATGAAGTGAAACGCCACTTCCAGGAACTGGTGTTCAACACCGTTATCCAACGAAATGTCAAACTGAGCGAGGCTCCCAGCTACGGTGTTCCGACCATTCTTTATGATGCGGAATCTACCGGCGCCAAGAACCACCTGGCCCTTGCTAAAGAGATTATCAACCGAAATAAATAAGAAAGAAGAAGATATGGCAACACAAAAAAGAAATGCATTAGGACGCGGGCTGGACGCCCTGCTCTCCATGGATGATGTGAAAACCGAAGGTTCTTCTTCCATTAATGAAATAGAGCTGGCAAAGATTTCTGTCAACCCCAACCAGCCCCGCCGTGAGTTTGACGAAACGGCCTTGCAGGAACTGGCTGATTCAATTGCGGAAATAGGTATCATCCAACCGATCACTTTACGTAAGGTATCGGACAATGAATACCAAATTATCGCAGGTGAACGCCGCTACCGTGCTTCACAGAGAGCCGGATTAAAAACAATCCCTGCTTACATCCGCACAGCCGACGACGAAAACATGATGGAAATGGCGCTGATCGAGAATATCCAGCGTGAAGACCTGAATGCCGTAGAAATCGCATTGGCTTATCAACATCTGCTAGACCAATATGAACTGACCCAGGAACGCCTTAGCGAGCGTATCGGAAGAACCGGACGACTATCGCCAATTACTTGCGTCTGCTCAAGCTACCCGCTCCTATCCAAATGGCGCTACAAAACAAGCAGTTAGACATGGGACATGCCCGTGCGTTGATTTCATTAGGCGACCCTAAACTACAAGTAAAAATATTCGAAGAAATACAAGAACACGGATATTCAGTCCGCAAAGTCGAAGAAATTGTTAAATCATTAAGCGAAGGAGAAGCTGTGAAAAGCGGCACACGGAAAATAACCCCAAACGTGGCAAACTTCCTGAAGAATTCAACTTATTGAAGCAACAACTCTCCGGCTTTTTCAACACCAAGGTACAACTCACTTGCTCTGAAAAGGGAAAAGGCAAGATCAGTATTCCTTTCGGGAACGAGGAGGAACTGGAACGTATCATGGAAATCTTCGATACGCTAAAGAAGTAAATGACAAGAAAAAGTAAGAAATATCAGTTACTAATCAGCGCCCTGCTTCTCTGTTTTTTACAGATGGCAGGGATTGATGTGTATGCACAATCCCCTGTACTCCAGCACAGAAAGATACTACCATTACGCAGCGAGAAGCGCCGAAAGCCCGTGCACGAAGACATCGTGACCCTATGCAAGAGCAAGATTCATTGAAGAAAATTCTATCCAAATCATACCATCCAAAGAACTTCCGGCCATCGACAGTTTATCAGCTGCTAAAATACAAGTAGCGGACAGCTTGGATGCAGCCAACAAAAAAGAACTGAAGAAGATAGAACAGCCGGCAGCCATTGTCGTGAATACCGATACGGTTCCGCCTCCATCAAGATATTAACAAGAAGATATTCGTACCAAATCCGACCAAAGCTACGTGGCTGGCAGTCGTATTCCCGGGTGGAGGACAGATTTACAACCGTAAATACTGGAAATTGCCTATTATATATGGAGGATTTGCTGGTTGTGCTATGCCTTGAGTTGGAATGGTAAGATGTATAAAGACTATTCGCAAGCCTATCTGGACATTATGGACAGCAATCCGAACACTAAAAGTTACGAAGATCTGCTGCCCCCTAATTCCTCTTACAACGAGGAACAATTAAAAAGTACGTTAAAACGAAGAAAGGATATGTTCCGTCGTTATCGGGACCTTAGTATATTTGCATTTATCGGAGTTTACCTGATCTCTATCATCGACGCTTATGTAGATGCGGAGTTATCCAACTTCGATATAACCCCCGACTTGAGTATGAAAGTAGAACCGGCCGTTATTGATAATAACAACCAGTTCCGCTCCAACAGTTTTAAAAGCAAGTCGGTTGGTCTGCAATGCGTATTACGATTTTAAAAAACACAATTTAGATTGATCTTATTATTGAAGCATGAAGAAATTAGTTAACTATTGTTCGATTATTTTTCTTTTACTGGTGGCAACGTCGCAGGTAAAAGCGCAAAGTGTAGATGTAGTGATTCGTGAAAATGGAACTGAACGCAAGGAAAGCATCGACCTGCCTATGAGTATGACTTATCCGCTCGACAGTTTGCTGAACGATTGGAAAGCCAAAAATTACATTGATCTGGGCAAAGATTGCAGCACGGCTGAAGTAAATCCTTTATTCAGTGATTCTGTCTATATCGACCGCTTGTCACGCATCCCGGCCATCATGGAAATGCCTTATAATGATATTGTCCGCAAATTCATCGATATGTATGCCGGACGCCTGCGGAATCAGGTCTCTTTCATGTTGAGTGCCTGCAACTTCTATATGCCGATCTTTGAAGAAGCACTGGATGCATACGGACTTCCACTGGAACTAAGATATCTTCCTATTATTGAATCAGCGTTGAACCCTTCCGCCGTATCACGTGCCGGCGCATCAGGCTTGTGGCAATTCATGATCGGCACAGGTAAAATCTACGGTCTGGAGTCCAACAGTTTGGTAGATGAACGCCGTGACCCGATTAAAGCAACTTGGGCTGCCGCACGTTATCTCAAAGAGATGTACGATATCTATGGAGACTGGAATCTTGTGATTGCTGCTTATAACTGTGGCCCGGTACAATCAACAAAGCAATCCGTCGCGCCAACGGTGAAACGGATTACTGGAAAATCTACAATTTATTACCCAAAGAAACACGTGGTTATGTACCTGCCTTTATCGCTGCCAACTATGTGATGACTTACTACTGCGATCACAATATCTGCCCGATGGAAACTAATATTCCGGCAAGTACTGACACAGTGCAAGTAAACAAAAACCTGCACTTCGAACAGATTGCCGATCTTTGCAATGTACCTTTGGATCAAATAAAGAGTTTGAATCCGCAGTACAAGAAACAAGTTATTCCCGGGTGACAGCAAGCCTTATACCCTGCGGTTGCCGATCGAAGCAATCAGCAATTTCATCGACAAACAAGATACAATCTATGCACATCGCTCGAATGAATTGTTCCGTAACCGAAAAACTGTTGCCGTAAAAGAGAATACACCTAGTACCCGCAAAGCTACAACAGCCGTTGCTGGAAAAGGAAAACTGTCTTACTACACAATAAAAAGTGGAGACACTTTATCCACTATTGCCAGAAAGTATGGTGTCACAATTAAGGATATACAAAGGTGGAATGGAATGTCTAGCACTAAAATTGCAGCAGGAAAACGATTGAAAATATACAAATAAATTACTTCCTGCTTGCATCGTTCGGAAATTTGCTTATTTTTGCAGAACTAAGCAAGTGAAAGGATAACAATTATGGATAATCTGGCCCCCAAAGAAATAGCTGACGAAGAGATGATTAATCAGGCGTTCCACGAACTACTGAATGATTATCTCAATACTAAGCATCGCAAAAAAGTTGAAATCATTACGAAGGCTTTCAACTTTGCCAATCAGGCGCATAAAGGTATCAAACGCCGTTCGGGCGAACCTTATATTATGCACCCGATTGCTGTGGCGAGTATCGTATGCAACGAAATCGGTCTCGGATCGACTTCTATTTGTGCAGCGTTGCTGCATGATGTTGTCGAGGACACCGATTATACAGTAGAAGATATCGAAAACATCTTCGGCCCGAAGATTGCCCAGATTGTAGATGGACTGACCAAGATATCCGGCGGAATCTTCGGTGACCGGGCTTCAGCACAAGCAGAGAATTCAAGAAGTTACTGCTTACCATGTCGAACGATATCCGGGTAATTCTGATCAAGATTGCCGACCGCTTGCACAACATGCGTACACTCGGTTCCATGTTGCCCAACAAGCAATATAAGATTGCAGGCGAAACCCTTTATATCTACGCCCCTCTTGCCAACCGCCTGGGGCTTTATAAAATAAAGACAGAACTTGAAAATCTAAGCTTCAAATATGAACATCCCGAAGAATATGCGGAAATAGAAGAGAAGTTGAATGCCACAGCCGCCGAACGCGACAAGGTTTTCAACGACTTCACCGCTCCGATCCGTACACAACTGGATAAAATGGGATTGAAATACCGGATACTTGCCCGCGTAAAATCAATCTATTCCATCTGGAACAAGATGCAGACCAAGCACGTTCCTTTCGAAGAAATATACGACTTACTGGCCGTCCGTATTATTTTTGAGCCTCGCAACATAGAGGAGGAACTCAACGACTGTTTCGATATCTACGTCTCTATCTCCAAAATATACAAGCCTCATCCCGACCGCCTGCGCGACTGGGTGAGCCATCCGAAGGCCAATGGTTATCAGGCCCTGCACGTCACCCTCATGGGCAATAACGGACAATGGATCGAAGTCCAGATTCGCAGTGAACGTATGAACGACGTTGCCGAACAAGGCTTCGCAGCTCACTGGAAATATAAAGAGGGAGGCGGCAGTGAGGACGAAGGCGAATTAGAGAAATGGCTGAAAACGATCAAGGAGATACTCGATGACCCCCAACCGGACGCCATTGATTTTCTGGATACAATCAAGCTGAACCTGTTTGCTTCGGAAATCTTTGTGTTTACTCCGAAAGGCGAAATCAAGACCATGCCGCAGAACTCCACAGCACTGGACTTTGCCTTCTCCCTGCACACCGACATCGGCAGCCATTGCATCGGCGCCAAAGTCAATCATAAACTCGTACCACTAAGTCACAAGTTACAAAGTGGCGACCAGGTGGAGATTCTGACATCTAAATCGCAACGTGTACAGCCGCAATGGGAGGTGTTTGCAACAACCGCCCGTGCCCGTGCCAAAATAGCCGCTATTCTGCGCAAAGAACGCAAAGTAAACCAAAAGCTTGGTGAAGAAATCCTTAGCGAATTTCTCAAAAAAGAGGAAATCCGTCCGGAAGATTCCGTGATTGAAAAATTGCGTAAATTGCATAATGCCAAAAACGAAGAGGAACTGCTGGCAGCTATCGGCAGCAAGGTTATCATTTTGGGAGAAGTGGACAAGAACGAACTGAAAGAAAAACAAACCAGCAACTGGAAGAAATACCTCACTTTCTCTTTCGGCAATACCAATAAAGAAAAGCCGGAAGAAAAAGAGCAACCTCAAGAGAAAGAAAAAATTAACCCGAAACAAATACTCAAACTGACGGAAGAAAGCCTTCAAAAGAAGTATATCATGGCAGAATGTTGTCATCCCATTCCGGGTGATGATGTTTTGGGATATGTCGATGAGAACGACCGGATTATTATCCACAAACGCCAATGTCCGGTTGCAGCCAAGCTGAAAAGCAGTTACGGTAACCGTATTCTGGCTACCGAATGGGATACCCACAAAGAACTCTCCTTCCTCGTCTATATATATATAAAAGGAATAGACAGTATGGGGCTTTTAAATGAAGTAACCCAAGTTATCTCCCGACAACTGAATGTCAACATCCGCAAATTGACAATCGAAACCAACGATGGCATCTTCGAAGGAAAGATACAATTGTGGGTACATGATGTGGATGATGTAAAAACCATCTGCAACAATCTGAAGAAGATTCAGAATATCAAGCAGGTAAACCGCGTAGAAGAATAGTCATCGAATTAAAATGTTTGCAAGTAGGGGCGAGAAAATTTACTCCCGCCCGTCGAGTTCCCGTTTGATTGCCAGCAACTCATCCTTTATCGCTTTGAGTCTGTTCACAATCTCATAATTGCGGACAGTAGCTTCTTTATTATCTTTCAACCGCTGTCTGGCACCCGGAAGGGTCATTCCTTTTTCCTTAACCAAATGATAAATTAGTCCGATCGTCTCCACATCTTCTTTGCGATACTGGCGTATCCCTCTTCCCGTTGTTTTGGGAGAGATCTGTGGAAACTCCTTTTCCCAGAAACGGAGCAAAGACTGATTGACACCAAACATATCGGCCACTTCACCTATTGAATAATACAGCTTTAATTCCTTATCCGTATTGAGCATAGCATTCTTTTGTTTCTTTAAAATTTAATCGAACACCTTACCATGGTTGGCAGCTAACTGTATCATCTTCTCATAATCTTCTGCACTCAGATCCATGAAATAATAGTTCACCGGATTCACCACCTGTCCTTTCACGTGCACTTCATAATGGAGATGCGGCCCGGTACTCTTTCCCGTACTACCCACTTTTCCGATAACTTCACCACGTACAACCCTCTTACCCACTTTCGTATTGAAACCTTGCAAGTGAGCATAGCGCGTCATATATCCAAAGCCATGATCTATCTCAATGGTATTACCATATCCGGTTTCCCATCCCACTTTCACGACAGTTCCATCTCCGGTAGCATATACATCTGTCCCCGGATGAGCCGAAAAGTCCATACCGGAATGAAACTTCGTCGTTCCATAAATCGGATCGATACGCGTTCCGTAACCGGATGCTGTCTGACGAAGATCCTTATTAGAAATAGGCTGTATGGCCGGAATACATTTCAGCATCTCATCATGGTTCTTACACAAATCAATCACATCGTCGAAAGATTTGGATTGAATATACAGTCGTTTGGACAATACATCCAACTTTTGAGTGGTATTTACGACAAGCTTGGCATTGGCCAAATCCATAGTTCTTCGTAACGGTTCGTCCCGCCATAACCTGCCTGACGAATAGCCGGAGAAACAGGATCTGCTTGTAAAATCACTCGATACAGATTATCGTCACGTTGCTGAATATCCTGAAGCACCCCCATGGCGTCATCCAAACGGCGGGAAAGTACATTATATTGCGCCTGTAAACGACTGTTTTCTATTCGCAATTCCTTTTCTGACGGTGAACCGAAGATAAAGAGCAACACGATGAAACAGCCTGCTCCCAGCCCCATACCGTAAAAGAGTCTGCGCAAGATACTGAGCGCACGCTGCCGTACAGTAGGATAAATCCGGTCATAAGTCTGCGTTTGCGGATTATAGATGTAGTAAACTTTGCGCATCTTATAAATATTTCGCTTGTTAATACGGCAAAAGTAATAAAAACAAGCTATCTTTGCACAGTTTTTTTCAGAATATTAACCTCAACGATAGATATATAGAAGATATGTTGACTGCAAAAGAAATCAGAGATTCATTCAAGAATTTCTTTGAGTCGAAAGGACATCACATCGTTCCTTCGGCTCCAATGGTGATAAAAGACGACCCCACCCTGATGTTTACCAATGCAGGGATGAACCAGTTTAAAGATATTATTTTGGGTAACCACCCGGCGAAATACCACAGAGTCGCGGACTCACAGAAGTGCCTTCGTGTAAGCGGCAAGCACAATGACCTGGAAGAAGTAGGACACGATACCTACCACCACACCATGTTCGAAATGCTCGGTAACTGGTCCTTCGGTGATTACTTCAAGAAAAGAAGCCATCAGTTGGGCATGGGAATACCTGGTAGACGTACTGAAACTGAATCCGGAACATCTCTATGCCACTGTATTTGAAGGAAGCCCCGAAGAAGGACTGAGCCGTGACGACGAAGCTGCTTCCTATTGGGAGCAGTTCTTACCGAAAGATCACATCATCAATGGTAACAAACACGACAACTTCTGGGAAATGGGTGATACAGGACCTTGCGGACCTTGTTCCGAAATTCATATCGACCTCCGTCCTGCTGAAGAACGTGCAAAGATCTCCGGTCGTGATCTCGTCAACCACGATCACCCGCAGGTAATTGAAATCTGGAACCTCGTGTTCATGCAATACAACCGCAAAGCAGACGGTAGTCTTGAGCCGCTTCCTGCGAAAGTTATTGATACCGGTATGGGATTCGAGCGTCTCTGTATGGCTCTGCAAGGCAAAACATCCAACTACGACACAGACGTATTCCAGCCAATGCTGAAAGCTATTGCAGCAATGTCGGGTACAGAATACGGAAAAGACAAGCAGCAAGATATTGCTATGCGTGTGATTGCCGACCATATCCGCACCATTGCTTTCTCAATCACAGATGGCCAGTTGCCGTCTAATGCAAAGGCGGGTTATGTGATCCGCCGTATCCTTCGCCGTGCTGTTCGTTACGGATATACTTTCCTCGGACAAAAACAGGCATTTATGTATAAGTTGCTTCCGGTATTGATTGATAACATGGGAGAGGCTTATCCTGAACTGGTAGCACAGAAGACCCTGATTGAGAAAAGGTAATCAAAGAAGAAGAAGAAGCATTCCTCCGCACTTTGGAAACCGGAATCCGTCTGTTGGATAAGACAATGGAAGATACCAAGGCTAACGGAAAGACAGAGATCAGCGGCAAAGATGCCTTCACTTTATATGATACATTCGGTTTCCCGCTCGACCTGACAGAGCTGATTCTGCGCGAAAACGGAATGACTGTCAACATCGAAGAATTCAATGCCGAAATGCAACAGCAGAAACAGCGTGCACGTAATGCCGCCGCTATCGAACAGGTGACTGGATCATACTGAAAGAAGGAACAACTGAATTTGTAGGTTACGATTATACGGAATACGAAGCTTCCATCCTCCGTTATCGCCAGGTGAAACAGAAAGAACCAGACATTGTATCAGATTGTATTGGACTATACACCGTTCTATGCAGAGAGCGGTGGTCAGGTAGGCGATACGGGTGTATTGGTCAGCGAGTTCGAGACTATCGAAGTGATCGACACAAAGAAAGAGAATAATCTTCCGATACATATTACAAAGAAGTTACCCGAACATCCGGAAGCTCCGATGATGGCATGTGTAGACACAGACAAACGCGCTGCTTGTGCAGCCAATCACTCGGCGACCCACTTGCTGGATGCTGCTTTACGTGAAGTATTGGGTGAACACATCGAACAGAAGGGTTCATTGGTCACTCCGGATTCATTGCGTTTCGACTTCTCTCACTTCCAGAAGGTGACAGACGAAGAAATCCGCCAGGTGGAACACATCGTTAATGCAAGAATCCGTGCCAATATTCCTTTGAAGGAATATCGTAACATTCCTATCGAAGAAGCAAAAGAGCTGGGTGCTATCGCTCTGTTCGGCGAAAAATACGGTGACAGAGTACGTGTGATTCAATTCGGTTCTTCTATTGAGTTTTGTGGAGGTACACACGTAGCCGCAACAGGAAACATCGGCATGGTGAAGATTGGCCCAGAAAGTTCCGTTGCTGCCGGTGTCCGCCGTATCGAAGCTTACACAGGAGCACGCGTAGAAGAAATGCTGGATACGATCCAGGATACGCTCAGCGATCTGAAGGCACTCTTCAACAACACTCCTGACTTGGGAATTGCTATCCGCAAATATCTTGAAGAGAATGCAGGTTTGAAGAAACAGGTGGAAGACTTCATGAAAGAAAAAGAAGCAGCGTTGAAGGAAAGACTGTTGAAGAATATACAAGAAATTCACGGTATCAAAGTAATCAAGTTCTGTGCCCCACTACCGGCAGAAGTAGTGAAGAATATCGCTTTCCAACTTCGGGGCGAAATCACAGAAAACTTGTTCTTCGTAGCCGGAAGTACAGACAATGGCAAACCGATGCTGACAGTAATGCTTAGCGACAATCTGGTAGCTGGTGGTCTGAAAGCTGGTAATCTGGTGAAAGAAGCTGCCAAACTGATTCAAGGTGGCGGCGGTGGTCAACCTCACTTTGCAACAGCCGGAGGCAAAAACGCTGACGGACTACCGGCAGCTGTTGAAAAAGTACTCGAGCTAGCAGGAATCTAAGAGTAAGTAAATAAATAAAATAAATAGAGTGTGTCTTAAGGTAGGAATTACTGTGAGACACACTCTATTTTTTATATCCAAATCCGGACGCAGAGAAGGTTTGAATCAAGATACCAAGGGCTCGGTCTCCGACGCCAGTGAGGGACATCTCCGATATCGGGAAGCACAAACACAATTATAAAGTCTATCTTCCTCACTTTAAAAATATTGCGTATATAATATAGGGTTGTCACAGTTTTTTTCTACCTTTGCACGCAGATTAATTATTTTTCTTATCCTTCAAATAAATAAAATAAATAATCACTAATACCCAAAGAACGATGAGAACACCCACTTGTCTATGCCTGCTGTTAACCTGCATGCTCATTTCTTGTACCCCTACGCAAGAGAAACACGAAATAGATTACACATCTTATGTAAATCCATTTATAGGAACAGACTTCACCGGAAACACTTATCCGGGCGCACAAGCGCCATTTGGAATGGTACAACTTAGTCCGGACAACGGACTCCCCGGATGGGACCGTATCTCCGGTTATTTCTACCCGGACAGTACGATTGCCGGTTTCAGCCACACACATCTTTCCGGCACTGGAGCGGGAGATTTGTATGACATCTCTTTCATGCCTGTCACTCTTCCCTACAAAGAAGCAGAAGCTCCACTGGGCATTCACTCCAAGTTCTCCCACGATGACGAAAGCGCCTATGCAGGCTATTATCAGGTACGCCTGACCGATTATAATATCAACGTCGAATTGACGGCAACCGAACGCTGCGGTATCCAACGGTATACCTTTCCCGAAGCTCAATCCGCTATCTTCCTGAACTTGAAGAAAGCGATGAATTGGGACTTTACCAACGACTCTCACATTGAGGTGATAGACTCCGTCACTATCCAAGGTTACCGTTTCTCTGACGGCTGGGCACGAGATCAGCACATCTACTTCCGTACCCGCTTCTCCAAGCCTTTCGAGAAAATAGAACTGGATACAATGGCTATTGTCAAAGAGAACAAACGTATCGGCACAGCTACTATCGCACGCTTCGACTTCAACACTCAAGAAGGCGAGCAGATACTTGTCAGCACAGCCATTTCCGGCGTCAGCATGGAAGGAGCTGCCAAGAACCTGCAAGCTGAAGTCCCCGAAAACAACTTCGACAAATATCTGGCTGCAACCAAAGCTAACTGGAACCGCCAACTCGGAAAGATTGAAGTAAAAAGTGACAACGAAGATGATAAAGTGAACTTCTACACAGCTATCTATCATTCAATGATCGCCCCGACAATTTATAGTGATGTGGATGGAGCTTATTACGGTCCCGACAAGAAAGTACACCAAGCCGACGGTTGGGTAAATTACAGCACTTTCTCCTTATGGGACACGTACCGTGCCGCCCACCCGCTCTTTACTTATACCGAACCGGAGCGTGTCAACGACATGGTGAAATCCTTCATCGCCTTCTACGAACAGAATGGCCGCCTGCCGGTGTGGAATTTCTACGGAAGTGAAACAGATATGATGATCGGTTACCACGCTGTTCCGGTGATTGCAGACGCTTATCTGAAAGGAATCGGAGACTTTGATGCGGAAAAGGCACTGGCTGCCTGCGTAGCAACTGCCAACCTGGACAATTACCGGGGCATCGGGCTTTACAAAAAATTAGGATATATACCTTATAACGTGACGGATAGCTATAACGCAGAAAACTGGTCGTTATCCAAAACACTGGAATACGCTTTCGATGACTATTGCATTGCCGAAATGGCAAAGAAAATGGGCAAGAAAGACATTGCGGACGAATTCTATAAACGTTCGCAAAACTACAAGAATGTCTATAACCCGGCCACTTCATTCATGCAACCGCGTGATGACAAAGGCGTCTTTATCAAGGATTTCAAAGCCGATGACTATACGCCGCATATTTGCGAAAGCAACGGATGGCAATACTTTTGGTCTGTACAGCATGATGTTGACGGACTGGTCAATCTCGTAGGAGGCAAAAAACCGGTTTGCGGAAAAGCTGGATAGTATGTTTACCTATCATCCGTCCGAAGATGACGAGCTCCCACTTTTCAGCACAGGAATGATCGGTCAATACGCGCACGGCAACGAACCGAGCCACCACGTTATCTACCTGTTCAATTCGATAGGATTCAATGACCGGACTCAATATTACGTGGCAAAAGTGATGAACGAGCTCTACAAGAACGAACCGGCCGGCCTTTGCGGCAATGAAGACTGCGGACAGATGTCGGCATGGTACGTATTCAGTGCTATGGGATTCTATCCTGTAAATCCGGTCAGCGGAAGATATGAAATAGGCACTCCCCTATTTCCGGAAATCAAGCTGCATCTCGCCAATGGCAAGACTTTTACAGTACTCGCTCCGAACGTAAACAAAGAAAATATCTATATCCAGTCAATCAAAGTGGACGGCCAACCTTACGATAAGACTTATCTCACCCATGAACAGATCATGAGCGGAGCTACTGTGGAATTCGAAATGAGTAACACCCCTAAAGCAATAGGCGTCATATTCGAAGAAAAGAATCCATAAATAAAACCAAACTTAACTGACCGAGAGCATGAACGAAAACTTCGATATAACTTATAAAGCACTGTTTCGCCGGTACTATCCCAGCCTGATTTTCTATGCAACCCGTCTGGTGGGAGAAGAAGAAGCAGAGGATGTAGTGCAGGATGTATTTGTAGAATTATGGAAGCGGAAAGACCACATAGAGATAGGAGATCAGATCCAAGCCTTTCTCTATCGTGCCGTTTACACCCGTGCCCTTAACGTCCTGAAACATCGCAATGTGGAAGACGGCTACTGCGCCGCCATGGAAGAAATCAACCAAAGACGCGCAGAATTCTATCAACCGGACAACAACGAAGTAATCCGGAGGATAGAAGACCGGGAACTACGGAAAGAAATCTACGATGCAATTAACGAACTCCCGGACAAGTGCAAAGAGGTTTTCAAACTCAGCTATCTGCATGATATGAAAAACAAGGAAATAGCCGATATTCTCGGGGTTTCACTACGCACGATAGAAGCACATATGTACAAGGCACTGAAGTACTTACGCAGTCGTCTAGATCCTCTTTGGATCATTATAGTCTTATTTTTGTGCAAGTAAGCTAAGTGTTTTTGCGTTTTGAATTGTATTACTAATATGAAGGAAAAGAAAATGAGTAATCTGAGTGAAGAAATAATGAATAAATATTTGACTGGGCAATGCTCGGAAGAAGAAATCATCGAAGTAAATGCCTGGATGAAGGAATCGGAAGAAAATGCCCGTCAGCTCTTTCGCATGGAAGAAATTTATCATTTGGGTAAATTCGACCGATATGCCGACGAACAACGGATAGCTCATGCTGAAAAGCTGTTATACAAAAAGTTGGATGAAGCAAAAGGGAAACAGGCCAAACTACTGCGTATGCATCGTTGGATGAGATATGCTGCCGTTATTGCCGTCATTCTTCTTATGGGAGGCGGAGCCGGGTACTGGTTCTATCATAACGGGGCAGACCAGCAATTAATGGTCGCCGTTGCCAACGAAGGTATCGTAAAGGAAGTGGTTCTACCGGACGGTACCAGAGTCTGGCTGAACAACCTTGCGACCTTAAAGTATCCACGCGAGTTTTCTGAAAAAGAACGTAATGTCTATCTGGAAGGAGAAGCCTATTTTGAGGTAACAAAGAACCGTCATAAACCATTTACCGTACAAAGCGACGCTATGCGTGTACGTGTATTGGGAACCACATTCAACTTTAAATCCGATAAGAGTTGCCGGGTAGCGGAAGCAACACTGATTGAAGGTGAAATTGAAGTGAAAGGCAATAAGGAGGAAGGGCAGATTATTCTCGCCCCCGGCCAACGTGCCGAGTTAAACAAAAAAAGTGGACGGTTGACTGTGAAACAGGTGGATGCTAAGTTGGACGCCGTATGGCACGACAACCTGATTCCATTCCAAAAGGCCGATATCTTTACCATTACGAAAGCACTGGAACGTTTTTATGACGTGAAGATTATCCTGTCACCGGACATCCGGGCGGATAAGACTTACTCCGGTGTACTGAGAAGAAAGTCGACGATCGATTCTGTGTTAACGTCATTGCAAAACTCTATACCTATTGATTATAAAATTGTAGGAAGCAATATCTTCATTTCTCCCAAATAAGAAGTAAAAGATGAACCGGCTAAAACTTAAAAGCTATTACTACCATGAAACTAAAAACATTCCTAATAGTAGGATGTTTAGGAGGATTCTTCGCACTCAACTCCTGTACAGCTCCCACTAATGAGAAAGATTATAGCGTTTTTGTCAATCCCTTTATCGGTACCGGCGGACACGGGCATACGTTTCCCGGAGCAGTAGTTCCGCACGGAATGATCCAGCCAAGCCCGGATACCCGGATTGATGGCTGGGATGCCTGTTCAGGCTATTATTATGAAGACTCTACCATTAACGGATTCTCACACACGCACGTCAGTGGCACAGGATGTTGTGACTACGGCGACGTACTACTCATGCCGACTGTCGGCGAACAGCGATATCAGACCACTGATCCGCAAAGTCAGCAATTAGCGTATTCCTCCGCCTTCTCGCACGAGAATGAAACGGCAGAACCGGGATATTATTCCGTTTTTCTGGACACTTATCAGGTAAAAGCCGAGATATCGGCTACCAAACGTGGCGCTATCCATCGCTACACCTTCCCCGAAAGTTCCGAAGCCGGATTTATTCTTGACTTGGATTACAGCCTGCAACGGCAGACTAATTCCGACATGGGGATCGAGGTTATCAGCGACACGGAAATCTGCGGACATAAGAAAACAACTTATTGGGCTTTCGACCAATATATCAACTTCTACGCTAAGTTTTCCAAACCATTCTCTTATACGCTCGTGACGGATTCTATCACTATGGATAATGGTAAGCGACTTCCTGTCTGCAAAGTTTTATTACACTTTAATACCACCAAAGATGAACAGGTACTGGTTAAAGTAGGTATGTCCGCCGTCGATATTGCCGGTGCACGCAAGAACGTTGAATCGGAGATACCCGGCTGGGATTTCGAGAAGTACGTAAAGACGCACGTACGGCATGGAATCAGTATCTGTCCAAAATAGATATTACGACTCCCGACAAGGACGACAAAACGATCTTCTACACCGCCCTCTATCATACGGCAATCAGCCCGAATCTGTTTACGGACGTAGATGGACGTTACCTGGGTATGGATCTGCAAGTACATCAGGAGATACAATGAATCCGATGTATACTGTATTCTCTTTATGGGACACCTTCCGTGCACTGCATCCGCTAATGACAATTATCGACCCGGATCTGAACAATCAGTTTATCAATTCGCTCATCAAAAAACATCAGGAAGGCGGAATATACCCGATGTGGGACTGGGCTCCAACTATACCGGTACAATGATTGGTTACCATGCCGTTCCCGTCATTGTGGATGCATATATGAAAGGTTACCGTAATTTCGACATCCAAGAAGCTTACCGAGCCTGCGTGCGTGCGGCAGAATATGATACAACAGGAATCAAATGCCCCGATCTGGTGTTACCCCACCTTATGCCGAAAGCCAAATATTACAAGAACTCAATCGGCTACATACCTTGTGACCGTGAAAATGAATCGGTAGCCAAGGCGTTGGAGTATGCTTACGACGACTGGTGTATTTCTAGTATTCGCTGATGCATTGAGCGACTTTGAAACAAAAGCCAAATACGAACGTTTTGCCAAAGCCTACGAGTTTTACTTCGATCTACCCGCTTTATGCGCGGATTGGATTCAGTAAGGTGAATGGCGCACTCCATTCAATCCACGCGCTTCAACTCACCGCAGCGATGATTATTGCGAAGGAACAGCTTGGCAATGGACTTGGTTTGTGCCGCATGATGTAGATGGATTAGTCAATCTGATGGGTGGAGAAGACGCTTTTGTACAAAAACTCGACTCACTGTTTACGGTAGATTCATCACTCGAAGGAGAAATGATTTCGTCAGACATCAGCGGCCTTATCGGACAATATGCGCACGGCAATGAACCGAGTCATCACGTCATTCACCTGTACAACTACGTCAACCGCCCGTGGAGAACACAGGAACTGGTAGACAGTGTTTATCAAAGCCAATATGCCAACAGTATAGAGGGTCTTTCAGGTAATGAAGACTGCGGTCAAATGTCTGCCTGGTATATACTCAATTCTATGGGATTCTATCAGGTATGTCCCGGCAAGCCGGTATATTCCATCGGACGTCCCGCCTTCGACAAAGCAGTTATCAATCTGCCTGAAGGAAAGACTTTCAGTATTGTAGTAAAAAACAACGAAAAGAAGAACAAATATATTGAAAGCGTAACACTGAACGGCCAACCGTTGAATACCCCATTCTTCCATCATCAGGATATTGCAAACGGAGGAACAATGGAAATCAAAATGACCGCCCAACCCACAAAATGGGGAGTGAGATAATACGTTTGATTGCTTACTATTAAAACATATACGCCATGAAAAGACTATTAATAATAGTTTGTGTACTTGCTTTGCACATTCTTTGCAAAAGCCAAAGACTGGACGCAGTATGTCAATCCGCTTATGGGTTCTCAATCTAGTTTCGAGTTATCAACAGGTAATACTTATCCGGCCATTGCCCGTCCCTGGGGGATGAACTTCTGGACTCCGCAGACAGGAAAAATGGGTGACGGCTGGCAATACACTTATACCGCTAACAAGATTCGCGGTTTCAAGCAGACGCATCAACCCAGTCCGTGGATTAACGACTACGGACAGTTCTCTATCATGCCCGTAGTAGGCAAACCGGAGTTTAACGAAGAAAAGCGCGCAAGCTGGTTTGCCCACAAAGGGGAGATCGCCACTCCTTATTATTATAAAGTATATCTCGCCGAACATGACGTCGTGACGGAAATGGCCCCGACGGAACGCGCTGTCCTTTTCCGCTTCACTTTTCCGGAAAATGAACATTCTTATATCATAGTGGACGCTTTCGACAAAGGCTCGTATGTCAAAGTGATTCCGGAGGAAAACAAGATTATCGGCTATACCACCCGCAATAGCGGAGGAGTTCCCGAAAACTTCAAGAATTACTTTATCATCGAGTTCGACAAGCCTTTCACATACAAAGCAACAGTAGCCAATGGCAATCTTCAAGAAAACGTTACCGAACAAACAACTGACCATGCCGGAGCTATTATCGGTTTCCGGACACATAAGGGCGAACAGGTGCACGCAAGGATTGCTTCTTCTTTTATCAGCTTCGAACAGGCGGCTGTCAACATGAAAGAACTGGGCAAGGACAATATCGAGCAAGTAGCCAAGAAAGGAAAAGAAGCATGGAACCAGGTATTAGGAAAAATTGAAGTGGAAGGCGGCAATCTGGACCAATATCGTACATTCTATTCCTGTTTATACCGTTCACTCCTGTTCCCGCGCAAGTTCTACGAACTGGACGCGAACGGCCGGCCGATTCATTACAGTCCATACAACGGACAAGTATTGCCGGGATATATGTATACCGACACAGGTTTTTGGGATACGTTCCGATGTCTGTTCCCGTTACTAAATCTGATGTATCCTTCGGTTAACAAGGAGATGCAGGAAGGGCTTATCAATACATATAAAGAAAGCGGTTTCTTCCCCGAATGGGCAAGTCCGGGACACAGAGGATGTATGGTAGGTAATAATTCGGCTTCTGTTCTGGTAGATGCTTACATGAAAGGAGTGAAAGTGGACGATATAAAAACATTGTATGAAGGGCTGATTCACGGAACGGAGAATGTACATCCACAAGTATCATCAACAGGACGTCTGGGATATGAATATTATAACAAGCTGGGATATGTACCATACGATGTAAAAATCAACGAGAATGCCGCACGTACGTTGGAATATGCATACAATGACTGGTGTATCTACCAACTGGCAAAGGAACTTAAACGTCCGAAAAAAGGAAATTAATCTTTTCGCAAAACGTGCCATGAACTACAAGAATCTTTCGATAAGGAATCTAAGTTAATGCGTGGACGCAACGAAGACGGTACATTCCAGTCTCCATTCTCTCCATTGAAATGGGGCGATGCCTTTACAGAAGGAAATAGCTGGCACTACACCTGGTCTGTGTTCCATGATCCGCAAGGACTAATCGACTTAATGGGCGGAAAAGAGATGTTCGTCACTATGATGGACTCCGTTTTTGCTGTACCTCCCGTATTCGATGACAGTTACTACGGGCAAGTGATTCATGAAATCCGTGAAATGACTGTGATGAATATGGGTAACTATGCACATGGCAATCAACCGATTCAGCACATGATTTATTTATATGACTATGCAGGACAACCTTGGAAAGCCCAGTACTGGTTGCGCCAAGTCATGGACAGAATGTACACTCCGGGGCCTGACGGTTATTGCGGTGACGAAGACAACGGACAAACTTCTGCCTGGTATGTATTCTCGGCATTAGGTTTCTATCCTGTTTGTCCGGGAACGGATGAATATATTATAGGTGCTCCGTTATTCAAGAAAGCTACACTTCATTTTGAGAATGGCAACAGTTTGGTGATTGATGCCCCGAACAACAGTAAAAAGAACTTCTATGTCAATTCGATGAACGTAAACGGCACTGACTATACTAAAAATTATCTTCGCCACGAAGAATTATTCAAAGGTGGTATCATCAAAGTAGATATGAGTAATCAACCGAATATGAACAGAGGTACGAAAGAAGAAGATATGCCTTATTCTTTCTCTAAAGAGCAATAATCCTTTATTCAATAGTGTGCCGCTATTTCAATTGCTGTCCTTCAGTTCACTTCTGAAAGCGGCTATTCATTGAGATTTCGACTAAAAGTGGTAGTCTGAAAGTAAACTTCTTTGCTTTCAGGCTATTTTTCAATAAGTTTTCACTACTTTTGCTCAACAAACATCTACAAATCATGGAAGAAAAAATTGACTTTGCAAAAGTCCCTTATCAATATTCGATGTGCCTTAACCGACAATGCCCCCAAGCAGGTACCTGCCTAAGACAACTTACAGAACAAAGCGTACCGGAAAACATAGAGCACTGGATTATCATCAGTCCCAAATATCTGTCTACCGTGAAAGGCGGCTGTCCCCATTACCGTTCCAGTACAAAAGTACGATACGCCCAAGGATTCATCGGAATCTTAGAGAATCTACCTTATAAACAAATGCAAACCGTTATCCTACACCTAATGAACTATTTAGGACGTAGAACCTACTATCGTGCCCGTAAAGGCGAACGTTTACTCTCTCCTTCCGAACAACAGCATATACTGAATATCCTCAGAAACTGCGGAGTTACCACCACACAAGAATTTGATGCATACGTTGAAGACTATGACTGGTAATCCGGTCTCTCAATTGACATAACTGCAACACAGCATTGGCACAACTGTGCCACGGGCTTGTCACAACAATGACACCGTGGTGGCACAACTGTGCCAAGCCCATGTCACAACTCTTAAATGAGAAGCACTGCAATGATAGTACAAAGGGATTTACACACGAAATCATAATACTCTTAATTATATAAAGAAAAAAAGATAAATTAGACTAAGTGTTTATTGCGTTAGCATTGTTTTATTTATAAAAGAAGAAAATAAGACTTCTTTTATTAGTTCAATAATTTTTATACAACCATTAAATTAAATGTATGGAAAGCAATCATTCTATTCAAAAGTCGAACTTACTTCGAGCTTTATTGGTTTTAATTTTCATGGCAATCCCATTACAATGGGCTACCGCACAGTTGACATTATCAACTACACGCACAAACTTAGGAACTGTTATTAAACAGATACAGTCCCAGTCTAAGTATCAATTCTTTTATAACGACAAGTTATCTGCCACCCAAGTAGAGGCAGTGAATGTAAAAGACGCTTCTTTAGAACAAGTCCTCAACTCTCTTCTGAGCGGAACAAGCATTTCGTACAAGGTAGAAGACAATATTGTATACCTGTCAGAAAAAAATGCACAGCAAACCAACCAACAACAAGTTGGCCAGGAACACACGATTACCGGACAAGTCATCGATACTAAAGGAGAAATGCTGATTGGTGTCAGTATCCTGCAAAAAGGAACAAGTAATGGTACCATTACAGATATGGATGGCAATTATACCCTCAAGGTCAGCGGTGAACAACCTGTATTGGTATTTTCCTATATAGGATATAAGACATTAGAGATTCCGGGCAACAAACCGACTCTCAATGTCACGATGTCGGACGATACTCAAGTTATCGATGAAGTCGTCGTTACCGCATTAGGTATCAAACGCGAAAAGAAAATGCTGGGATATGCAGTTCAGGAAATAAAAAGCGACCAGCTGAACAAGACCGGAGATCCTTCTGTGACAAGCGCTTTGCAAGGAAAAGTGGCAGGTCTTCAGATGAATACGGCAGGTACAGGTTTGGGAGGTTCCACCAAGATTACGATTCGTGGTAATTCCTCCTTATCAGACAATAACCAACCTTTATGGATTATCGATGGTGTGCCTTTCAGCGACAACAACAGTTCTGACGCTTCTTACTATGGCGGTGTAGACCGTGGCGGTGCCTCTGTCGACATTAATCCCGATGACATCGAAACCATTTCTGTACTGAAAGGTCCGAATGCTGCCGCTCTCTACGGTTCACGTGCCGGTAATGGTGTCATCCTGATAACAACCAAAAAAGGTTCAAAAAAAGAAGGATTCGGTGTTCGTTATAGCGGGAACTTCACATGGAGCACAGTAGCTGAAACACTGAAAATGCAGGAACGCTACGGTCAAGGAACAGACGGTGTTTACAATAAGGCTGCGAGCAGTAGTTGGGGTAGCGAATTGGATGGACACATGGTAGAAGCCTGGAACGGAGAACAACGTGCTTATTCTAAGTATGGAAACAAACTGGAAGATTATTTCAACACCGGTTTTGCCCACAACCATAATGTGTCTATCAGTAATGTAACCGACAAGTCTCATTTCCGTGCATCTTTCGGCAGTTCTAACAATAAAGGTTTATTCCCGAACGAGAAATTGGATAAGATAAATATTGACCTGAACGCCGGTGCAGAAATGAACCAATATCTCTCTATGGAAGGAAAAGTCTCCTTATCACGAACCAAGGCAGAAGATCGTCCCTATTTCGGAAGTTATGGAGTTATTGCACAGTTAATCGGTATTCCGCACAACGTGTCTTTGGATGATTTAAAGAATTATTCAACAGAAAACTCCGCACACGTGAATTGGGCAGGCCCGAACCCCGGATTGGAAAATCCATATTACGTACAAGACCAGCGCCACAACTCTGACGAACGTTGGAGAGCTTTCGGATACTACAACGCAAAAATCAACTTTACCGACTGGTTACACTTTAGCGCCAAATATGCATTCGACTATTACCGTACACGTGTTCAAAGCACCGACTTATCGAACGGTATCGGTAAAACTATTGAAAACATTACCGATGACCGTATGAGCCGCAGTGAGGAAAACTTCTTTGAGTCAAATGCAGAATTTATCCTTGCCGGAGACAACCGTATCGGAGAAAATTTCCGTATCGGCTACACAGTAGGTGCCAACTTCATGTATCAGAAATTTGAGACCTTGTCGGCTGAAACAAAAGACATGGTGAACAAGAACCAATGGATATTCAATGCCGCAAATATTCTGAACAGTGCTGCTGAAGCTGGACACGAACGCGCTACCAACTCTGTATTTGCATCTGCACAACTTGCATGGAAAGAGTATTTGTCAATGGACTTGACTGCACGTAACGACTGGTCGTCCACATTACCCTCCAGCAACCGTTCATTCTTCTATCCATCTGCAAACTTAAGTTTCATCATAACAGATTTTCTTCGTTCATTAGACAAGACATTACCTTCATGGCTCACATTTGCCAAAGTTCGCCTATCTGCCGCACAAGTAGGTAAAGATACAGAACCATACAACCTGTATAATACATTGAGCTATGCATTCAGCAACGGAGTGCTCAATATCACAAAATCTGATATTAAAAAGAATGACCAGTTGAAGCCGGAGATTTCCTCCTCGTATGAAGCCGGTTTGGATATGAAATTCCTCAATAATCGTCTGGGATTCGACTTCACTTATTACAACAGCCGTACCAAGAACCAGATCATGAAAGTCCCTGCACCGGCTCCTTGGAGTGGTGGTAAAATGATTAACTCCGGTTTAATTGTCAACCAAGGATTCGAATTCATGCTATATTCTACTCCTGTACAAACGAAAGATTTCACGTTCGATTTGAATATCAACTTATCCAGGAATGTATCTAAAGTAAAAGAACTGGCAGATGGCGTTGATTATCTCTTCTTCAATGGAGATGCAAATTTCCCAATCAATGTCGGTACACGCGTAGGACACCGCTTGGGTGAAATTTATGCCAAAAACCTGTACAAGCGTGATGAAAACGGTAATATGATAGTTAATAAACAAGGTCGTCCGACCAAGGTCTCCGGTGAAGACGCTTTCCAATACACATTGGATCATCCGATCGGTAATATTGAACCGGACTTATTAATGTCCGTTTCTCCATCATTCACCTACAAAGGATTTACTCTTTCTGCATTGTTCGATATGAAATTTGGTGGTGACATTGTTTCTGTATCCGAGGCAATGGCAACCAGCACAGGATTGGCAGCACGCACCGCTAATCGTGGTAATGCAGAGAATGGCTGGAAAATCGTTGCTCCGGGTGTGACCGCCGACGGTACTGTAAACTCAACAGCTATGAACGCTCAAAGGTATTACACATCAATGAGTGGTATGGCCGAAGAATTCGTATACGATGCTTCATTCATCAAATTGAAAGAATTGTCATTAGGTTATTCTTTCCCGAAATCCATACTGAAGAAGACTCCTTTAACTTCACTGAACGTAGCATTCGTTGCCCGTAACTTGGCTTACCTGATGAAACATACACCGGGAACAAGTCCCGAAGGAGGTTATGACACAAGTATGTTCTCTCAAGCTATCGATTATATGTCTGTTCCTTACACACGTACATTCGGTCTTTCTATTAATCTTGGTTTCTAATCTAAACATAAAAAGAAGTTATGAAATTCTATTATAAAACACTTGCATTCGCATCTCTACTTGCTCTAGCAGCTTGCTCAGATTTTGATGAAATGAACACCAACCCGTACGAACCTCCTTATTCACCGGGTACTTCTAATACCGATGTAAGTCCTGAAGGCATTGATATTGATTATGAACTGCCTGAAGCTGATATAAAAGCATTAAAAGAAGCAGAAACTTCAATTGGTAGTTTGTTCCGTAATCTAACGAATGAGGGACCTTACAATGATTATCAGGTAACCACCAACTTAACTCATGACATTTATGCCGGCTATATGGCAAATACATCTGCCGGTTTCCATGAAAAAGCCTGCACATACGTATATACTGACGACTGGTCCAGAAACAGATGGGATCATTTCTATAATGACCGTACTGCAAACGAATATGCACAAATTATCAAAGTCTGTCATTTCGTCAATAAAGACAAATACTGGAACGAGTTCTACGTAACCCGTATTTATTATGCATTCCTCATTTCTATGCAGACAGATACATACGGTGATATTCCATTGTCGTACTACATAAAAGGAATGTTACCCCCGACACAGTATATTTCATATACCAGCCAAAAGGATGTGTACGATGCTATGTTCAAACTGCTGGATGAAGCTATCACCAACATCAAACCCGACAAAGGTTTGAACTGGGGAGAAGGAAAAGGAAGTAATGACCGTTGCTATGGAGGCGACATCAACAAATGGTTACGCTTTGCCAATACTTTACGTTTGCGTCTGGCGCTTCGTATTTCAAATGTCGATCCGGATCGTGCCCAAGAAGAAGGGAAAAAAGCAATCGAGAGTACTTATGGTTTGATGCAAAGCAATGCAGACAACATGAGAACTGTACCGAAAGTTGCCCCTATCGACAAAGGTGGTGAAGGAGGCGGCGGATCTGAAAATATCCATGCGCTGATATTCGGTTGGGGAGCGCAAATGGTTATGTCGAAAGATTTGGAAAAGGCCTATAAAAATGAATCTGAAGTATTAGATCCCCGATGCGAAATACTGTGGTGGCGCCCAAGTCCATTTTCAGATCTTAAGGAAGCCAAAGAAAGCAATAAGGACTTTGCCGGATGTCCGATTGGTAATATGGATGTACAAGGAGAGGATGCGACAAAAAGTTACTCTCCTGTAAGATGTAATAAACTGATAAGTTCGGATCATAATAATTTAGATGATAACTATTGGTTTAGCGAAGCTCGCGAACTGGTTTGGATGAGCTATGCGGAGAGTCGGTTCATGTTGGCAGAAGCTGCTCTCAGAAATTGGACGACAGGCTCAGTTGAGCAATATTATATTGACGGAATTAGAGCGTCCATGGATTACTATAATATTGATGAGGCTAAAAAACAAGCCTATATTGACGGATTGAAGAACAAACAAGATGTATCCGGAAGTGACAAGGAGAAAGCCTTGAAAGAGATCATCACCCAAAAATGGATTTCGATCTTCCCGAACGGCAATGAAGGTTGGGCAGAATTCCGCCGTACAGATTATCCTGAATTGCTGAATATCGAAGAAAACAACTCGGACGGTGACGTGCCTGAAGGTAAGTTCATCAAACGGATCAAATACCCTCAAAGTGAATCCTTTAACCCCAACCGGCCGATGGGCGACAACCAGGGAACGAAAATCTGGTGGGATGTGGCAGATACAAATAATGACAATGGTCAACGTGTACAGCCAAACAACTTCCGATAATCAGTCACTAACAAAGTGCTAAAACTCTTTGTGCCAAAGCCTGAAAAAATCTAATGACAGGAACTTGTCTTCTTAGATAGAATCAGAAAAACAGTAGATTGGGAACTTCTCCTTTAATCTACTGTTTTTTCAACTAAATCACTCCACTTGTTCTTTCGGATAATTCACCAAATACAATGTCTTCGTCGCCCGAGTAAACGCTGTATACAACCAACGAAAATAATCCGGAGTCAAATATTCATCCGTCATATATCCCTGATCCAGGAACACATTCTGCCACTGGCCACCTTGTGCCTTATGACAAGTGACCGCATACGCATACTTCACTTGTAACGCATTATAATGTGGGTCAGCTTTCATCTTCTTCATCCGGTCACGTTTATTGGGAATATCGATATAATCTTCCAGCACTGTGTAAAATAACCGGTCATTATCCGCTTTCGGTAATGCAGGCGAATCTGAATGTAGAGTATCCAACAACAAATTAGCATCCAATTCAAAATCATTCTGATCGGGAAATCTGAGAGTGACTTCCGCAAAACGGAAGCCGTACATTTCACGGGTACGACGGACACGGCGAACAATTGCAATCTCTCCGTTGGCTATGAAATCCATTTCTTTATATTTCTCCGTCCAATAATAATTATTCTTGGCTACCATTAACATATCTCCGGAATTCAATTCATCTTCCCGCCAAAGTATCTGCGCACGTATTCCATTATTATATAAGTTCGCGCGTTTATTAGAGCGACAGATCACAATCGTCTCATCCATTCCGTCATGGTCATAACAATCGGTCAGCTTTTCTATCAATTCTACTCCCGGAACGACTTGTATATCCGGAAAGCCGGTCACTTTTATCTTTGGTAACGAATAGCATTCATCTGCTGCTATCAATTGCCGCAATTGAGTCGCATTCCACAAGATGCCGGATTGTTGCACCTGACGAACTACTTGAGTCAGATCGACCTCACGAACTTCAAGTCCATATCCTTTCAATGCATCGGCAAACAACGCGGGACTTAACTCCTCTCCCACCGGCGGAAGTTGTGCCGTATCTCCCATTAACAAAAGACGGCAACCTTGTCCCGAATACACGAACTGCACCAAGTCATCCAACAAACGTCCCGTACCGAATACACTGCCCGACAACCCTTCATTAGAAATCATCGAAGCCTCATCAACAATAAACAAAGTATTTGTAGCAAGATTGTCATTAATCGAAAAATTACTGATTTCATTAGAAAAAGACTGTTGTCTATATATTTTCTTATGGATAGTAAAGGCAGAATGTCCCGCATAGGCCGAAAAAACTTTTGCCGCACGTCCCGTTGGAGCCAGTAAAACAGACTTTTGCTGCAACTGGTTCATCGTTTTCACCAATGCCCCTACTAGAGATGTTTTACCAGTACCGGCATAGCCTCTGAGGATAAAAACTTCATCCGCCAAGGTAGACAGCAGAAACTCCGAAAGAGATTTTACAGCTATTTCTTGCTCAAAAGTTGGCTGATAAGGAAAATTTTCCTTAATTTGCCTTTCTAAATAGTTATTTATCATTTTTGTACGAGAAAAAAGTTCGAGGAACTATCGTTATTTAAATTAATTTATTTTATTTTTGCGATGCGAATATAAACTAAAAACATATTTATCATGAAAACAGTATTTAATATTGTATTGGTGCTCTGTGCTGCTGCATTGATTTACATCTGTTACACCAGCATTATGGGTCCTATCAATTTTGAAAACGCAAAAAAAGCAAAGAGAAAAAGCAGTCATTGCCCGTTTGATCGACATCCGTAAGGCACAGCAGGAATACCGTATGCTTCACCACGGAATGTATGCTCCTAAATTGGACACATTGATTGACTTCGTTAAAAATCAGAAGTTGCCGTTCGTTATGAAAATCGGACAATTGACAGACAAGCAATTGGAAGACGGACTGACTGAAAAGAAAGCCATGGCTATCATCGAAAAAGCAAAGAAGACCGGCAGATACGACGAAGTTAAGAAATGGGGACTTGAAAACTTCAAACGTGACACTATGTGGGTAGCTGTATTGGATACTATCTATCCGAAAGGATTCAATCCGGATTCTATGAAATATATTCCTCACGGAAATGGTGCTCAATTCGAAATGAACGTGAGAAACGATACTGCCAAGTCTGGTGCTCCAGTATATTTGTTCGAAGTGAAAGCTCCATACGAAACTTATTTGAGCGGACTTGACAAACAAGAAATCATCAACCTAAAAGACCTGGATTCTAAACTAGGCAAATATAGCGGCTTGATGGTAGGTTCTATCGATACTCCAAACAATGGTGCTGGTAACTGGGAATAATGATTGATTTTACTAAATCAAAACAATATACTTTATCCATCCGTCTTAGTACGGATGGATTTTCTTTTTCTATCTATAACCCGATTCATGACGACTCTTTCTCAGTGATAGAAAAGGAGATTGATACGTCTTTATCTCTTACAGCCAATCTCAAGGCTGTGTTTCACGAATTGGACTTCTTAGGTCATTCTTACAAACGGGTAAACATCATGATGGCAAGCAAGCGTTTTACGATAGTGCCATTGGATTTGTTTGAAGAAGAGCAGGCCGACCTTTTATTCTATCACAACCATCAGAAGCGGGAAAATGAAACGGTCATTTACAATATTCTGAAAAAGAATAATGTAGTTATTGTCTTCGGTATAGACAGAAGCGCATACTCTTTTCTAACCGAACAATACCCCGAAGCTCGTTTTTATTCTCAATCGACTCCGCTCATTGAATATTTCTCCGTAAAAAGCAGACTGGGCAATAGCAAGAAAATGTATGTTTCCGTACGTGAGGAAGGCATCGACATCTATTGTTTCGAACGGGGACATCTCCTGCTTGCTAATTCTTTCGAGTGCTTCCATACAGAAGATCGTATTTACTATTTGCTGTATGCGTGGAAACAATTAGAATTCAACCAGGAACGGGATGAGCTTCATCTCACCGGAACCCTTCCCGACAAAGAAATTCTGATGAACGAACTTAGAAAATTCATCTTACAGGTATTCATCATGAATCCTGCAACTAATATTGACATGCAAGCCTTATTAACATGCGAGTAATCAGCGGTATTTATAAACGAAGAAGATTTGATGTGCCCCGAACCTTTAAAGCACGTCCTACGACAGATTTCGCCAAAGAGAATCTGTTCAATGTACTCAATAACTATATCGATTTCGAGGAAGGAATAACAGCTCTTGATTTGTTTGCCGGAACAGGAAGCATCAGTATCGAACTGGTATCCCGAGGATGCGACCGCGTTATCAGTGTTGAGAAGGAGCCGGCTCACTATTCATTCATCTGCAAGATCATGAAAGAGGTGCAGACTGACAAATGTCTGCCGATACGGGGAGATGTATTCAAGTTTATCAATAACAGTCGCGAACAGTTTGACTTTATCTTTGCTGATCCTCCTTACGCCCTAAAAGAACTGGAAACCATACCGGAGTTAATCTTCAAGAATAACCTTCTCAAAGAAGACGGATTATTTGTACTGGAACATGGAAAAGATAATAATTTTGAAGAGAACCCTCACTTCATTGAAAGAAGAGTTTACGGAAGTGTTAACTTCTCTCTCTTCAGATAAGATTTCACCACAGAATAACATTTAAAGTAGCGGAGCCAACAGACGAACAACAGACTCCGCTGCCTTCTGCCTCCATGAACGCCTTACCCAGTTTTTCAAGAATATCTGCGTGCTTTCGCGCTGATCCTGAAGGAATATTTCTTTCATCTCAAGCGCTGTCTCCACATCATACATGAAAGCATTCACCTCAAAATTATGCTCAAAGCTGCGGAAGTCCACGTTAGTGGAACCAACCGTAGAAAGCATATCATCCGAAACCATTAATTTAGAATGCAGGAATCCCTTTTTATAAAAGAAAACCTTAACGCCCGCCTGCATCACATCCCGCAGATAGGAACGCGACCCAAGATGTGTAATCCAGTTATCAGCACGTTCTGGCAACATAAGACGCACATCCACTCCTGATAAAGCTGCAGTTTGCATAGCTGCCAATATTTGTTCCGTCGGCAAGAAATAAGGGGTCTGCATATAGAAGTACTTTTTCGCACCGGTAATTGCCACGGTCAATCCCTGCATAATCTCCTTCCATGGACCGATAGGTTCACTTGTGACTATCTGCACAAGAGAAGTTCCGCAAGAATCTATTTTCGGGAAGTAACGGGAAGCTGTAATCAACGTACGGTCCACAAAATACCAGTCGAGCAGGAAAGCCGTCTGTAGACCATGCACCGCTTTGCCTTCAAGCAATATATGCGTATCTCGCCAGATTCCCCACGAAAAGCCACGCATATAACGTTCGGCAAGATTCATTCCGCCAACAAAGCCCACACGCCCGTCAATCACTACAATTTTTCTATGATTCCTATAATTTACCCGGCTGGTAAACAAAGGGAAACGCACTTTCAGGAAGCTTCTCACCTCAATGCCTGCATTACGCATTTCCTCGAAAAAACGATTGGGTACGTGCCAGCACCCCACATCGTCATAGATTACCCTAACTTCAACTCCCTGCGAGGCCTTTTCTATCAATACATCCCTCACCAGACGACCAATGGCGTCATCCTCAAAGATGTAATATTCCATGTGGATATGCTGTTTCGCCTTCTGAAGTTCGCGCAATAATGCCTGTAACTTGGTGTAGCCTTCCGTATAGACAGACACCCTGTTCCCTTCGAAAGGAAAAGCCTGATTGGTATGACGAAAAAGCTGGATGAGACGGGAGTATTCATAGGGAATATCGGAACAGTCCTGCGCCAAGTATTCCGCCATAGGTTTCTTCAACAAGCGGTCGTAGCTCTTTTGTCCGATTATACGCTCCCGACGCTGACTCCGGCCGAAGAAAAAATAAAAGACAAGCCCGACAATAGGAAGGAAAAGTAATATGAGTATCCAAGCCATAGTCTTGACAGGATTCCGGTTGTCAAGAATGATAATGACAATCGTACTGATAATGGCTCCGAAATAGAGTATATCAAAAGCCACAGTTGCTATCTGACTCACTATATAGTTCCAATCAATCATAGAAATCTCCTTCTTTATAGAGCTACGGAACAACAAATATAAAGTAAATTATCGGATAAACAAAAAAGTCCCGGTGACAACTCATCATCGCAGCACCGGGACTTCACTATTCTATATTTGCTATGGCTTAGAAACGCATAGGCCGCATTCCGCCACCGCGAGGACCATGACCACCACCGTCAAAACCTCCGTGACGCATATTTCCGCGAGCTTCTTTATTTCCGAAGATATTCAGGCGATAGATAAAATGAAGCATACAATAGCTATTTACACCATTATATTCAGAAACAGAACGCATATCGGCAGTCAATGAACGGCTGATATTAGTCTGTTGCTTCAATATATCATAAATCTCAAAACTGATTGTTGCCGCATTACCTTTAAGGAAACTCTGAGCAATTTGTGCATTCCAGATAAGTTCATTTCTGTTCATACTGGCATCCCGATAGCCGCGGCGGGCATTGTTCGTGATATTGGTAGACAATGACATATTCCAAGGCATATTGATATTCGTACTGGCACCATAACCAAAAGTGTACGGTTCCTGGTTATTCTCCGGACGCAACTTATTCTTCTCAAAGTTATAATTTATAGAACCGTTCACCGTAAACTCAAACCAGTCATTCCGGAAAGTACCTCTCACATCTTCCCCTAAATTCAATGTAGTACTTGTATTCTTATCGTTTACAGTTGTCTGTTGATTATACAGATAAGCAACCGCATTCGTATATCCGACACGAGAGAAAGTACTGACAGTAAATCGTTTATCCTTCAAGGCCGTATTAAATCCGAACATTCCCGACGCATTCCAGTTACCATTGATATTTTCCGGTTTCACAGTAACTCCACCGGTAGCCTGATTATAAGTAGTACCATTGGTAATGCTATTCTGGGTAGCATTGAAGAAAGCATGTGCCACTATCCCCTGCTGCCTGTCCGCGTTATAAGTATTATAGAACAAACGCATATTATGAGAGAAAGAAGGTTTCAATCCCGGGTTACCCATACGGATATTCAGCGGGTTTGAGTCATCGGTGATATCCAACAAATTCTCCATACTTGGCTGGCTCGCACGTCCGCGATAAGTAAAGCGCAATTGGCTCACCTTCGAGAAACGATAACGGAAATCAATATTCGGGGCAAAATTGAAGACCGACCGCTTCACAATAGTATCAAGCTCCGATTTCTTATAAGTCAACGTAGTATTTTGCGGTTGCAGAGAGACTCCTACATTAAATCTATATTTTTCTCTGATAAGATTCAACCCTGCATTTATATCATGATTATAATAATTATACTTGGCATATTTACTCAAATCCTGATCCCTGTTATTCTCATATCCCAGAGGAAGTTCGTCACCAAAATGCCAGTCCCAAACCTGACCTTTGTCAGCATCCGGTATCAGATCATAGGTGCTTCTGTCGCTTTCACTATATTTATATTGGAATTTATAACGGAACTGCAAAAAAGTAGCTTTCGCTATCGGTTCGTTATAAGTCAATTCTGCCGTGTAATCATAGTTCTTCGTAGGAGATGTGGTATACCGCCTGTTATCATCATCCGGCTTTCCGGCCACTGCGTCAAAATAGCGCGTCAATGCCTCACTAAACGACTCACTATCATTATCACCATAACTGAATGTACCACGGAATGTAATGTTACGTCCCAGACTGTTCAACCTCCTGTTCAACTGCAAAGAAGCATTAGCCGAAAGACTCTTACTCTCTGACATAGATTCACTGTTACTCGCATTTACACGGATATCCTTCAAAGGGTCATCCTCACTATCCCATACCACCTTATTCAAAAAAGCATTCGGATTAGACACAAGGTTAAAAGGGTCCTCATTAAACGTTCCCGATTCTGAAATCGAATACCCATCAGATTTTCCATAAGAAAAATTAGGACGGAAAATAATGTTAGTCAACGTATCCGGTTTCCATTCCAGACGAAAATCGGCATTAAAGTTAGTATTCTTATTACGACCTTTACTGTTCGAATTAGAATAGGAGTTGCCATTCTGCAAGAAACGTTCCGAATAATTAGTAGATATAGCGTCTCTGTCACTAAAATTATAACGGGCACTACCGCCTAGTTCCAGTTTATCCGTCTGGGTGGCAAAGTTTGCACCGAGCATCTTAGTGGCGGTCAAACCGTTGCTATTCCGGAACCGGGGTCGGCCTCCTCCGCCCGAAAATCCCTGGTCATTCACGTTATTGGCTGATCCTATCAATGAGAACTGACTGTTTTCAACAAAACGGTTCAGCATTACATTACTTGAATAACGGCTTTCAGTCCCGCCTGCCACATTCGCGTTACCGAACCATCCCTGGTTCATTCCTTTCTTCACCTTCAAGTCAAGAACCGTCTCCTCCTCTCCGTCATCAATTCCGGTAACACGGGCCAAGTCGGACTTTTTATCGTATGTTTTCAACTTGTCAATCATATTGACCGGCAAATTCTTCAAACCGGTTTTCACATCACCGCCAAAGAACTCTTTACCATCCACCATAATCTTCTTTACTTCTTTACCATTGATTTTGACGTTACCGTCATCGTCTATTTCTGCTCCCGGAAGTTTCTTCACCAACTCCTCCAGCATGGCACCTTCAGGAGTACGATAAGCCGTTGAATTATACTCCAGCGTATCTTCCTTCACCGTCACCTCCGGAGCAGTCCCCGTAATCACTGCCTCACTCAACATCACAGCATCAGGTTCCAGAGCAATATTCCCCATTTTTTTCTCAGGAACATTGTTTGACAATTGTACAGGAACAAACTTTGTGCGGAAACCGATATAAGAAATCTTCAACAGATATTTCCCGGCTTTCACTTTCGGAAGCGTAAACCAGCCCTTATTACTACTGGCTATACCGGCGGCATAAGCGCTATCGGGTAACGACAATAATTGAACGGTGGCTTGTGCTGCCGGCTCTTAGAATCAGATTCCACAACACGTCCCGAAACAGAAATCACTTTATTCTGTGCGAAAATAGAGAGGGTGCATAACAACATCAGCACCAACCCTACTGATAATCTTTTCATTTACCTTAATTACGATTATATTAGTAGCAATAACAATGTCTTTTTGACAAATAGAATCGTAAAAGGTTTAATTGAATAGAAAATTATCTTTTAAGAATCGATCAACAAGCGCTTTTTTAAGACCAAACTCCAAACAAAGCACATTAAAGACCAAAAAAGTCAGAAAAGAAGAAGTATCCACATTAATGATATCCCTTTGAATGACACGCCACAACATTCCGCCGAATACAAAAAGGAAGGTCAAAAAGACTGCATTACCGAACCGCCGCATTCCGAATCTGCTCCGTTTCACGGCTTTCATTCTTGCTTAATGCAAAGATTATCAACAAGCATCCTGACATCATCAGCAACTTCGTACATTCTTTATAAAATAACAGATTATGATCGGTCACCATTCCTTGTATATACAGCACAGGAAGAATGAACAGAGCTATCAACAAGACCAAATATCCCACAGGACGACAAAATACGGGTAATAATGCTTTCATGATTTGAACGTTTTAATGAGACAAAAGTAAGTAAAAAAAGATATTTTATATACATTTGCAGAGTAAAAAAGCAAAAGAATCATGAGTAAACAAGAAGTTATTCTCTGCGAAAGCTTGGAAACGAGCCTCGGTCGTGCCATTGAGCTATGTCCGCATGACAAATTATTCATCCTCACAGACGAGCATACCCGGCGTCTCTGCCTGCCTGCCTTGAAGGAACTCCCCGCATTGAAAGATGCGATTGAAATCTGCATCGGAGCCGAAGACGTGCATAAGACACTGGAGACACTCGCTTCCGTATGGATGTCACTAAGTACTCAGGGGCTACACGCCACTCATTGCTCATCAACCTTGGTGGAGGAATGGTAACCGATTTGGGAGGTTTTGCCGCCGCCACTTTCAAACGCGGTATTGCATACATCAATATACCGACAACTTTACTGGCAATGGTAGACGCCTCTGTCGGTGGTAAGACAGGAATCAACTTCAACGGACTGAAAAACGAAATCGGCTCTTTGCTCCGGCAAACAGCGTATTAATCGAAACAGAATTCTTACGGACGCTGGATGCACACAATTTCTTCTCCGGATATGCTGAAATGTTGAAGCATGGACTGATTAGCAATACGGCACATTGGGCAGAATTACTGAATTTCAATACCTCGGACATTGATTATACCGCCCTCAAGCAACTGGTCGGCCGGTCGGTGCAAGTGAAAGAAGACATCGTAGAGCAGGACCCGTTTGAACATGGAATCCGCAAGCATTAAATCTGGGACACACCGTAGGACATGCGTTCGAAAGTATGGCACTGGCAGAAAACCGTCCTGTATTACATGGATATGCAGTAGCTTGGGGAATTGTCTGCGAACTGTATCTTTCTCATCTCAAAGTAGGTTTCCCAAAAGAGAAGATGCGTCAGACGATCCAATTTATCAAGGACAACTATGGCGTATTCACATTCGACTGCAAGAAGTACGAGCAACTATACGCGTTTATGACACATGACAAGAAGAACACTTCCGGCACTATCAACTTCACACTGCTGAAAGATATCGGAGACATCCGTATCAATCAGATCGCTGACAAAGATACAATTTTCGAAATGCTGGACTTCTACCGTGAATGCATGGGAATCTGACCCAGTCCGGACAAAAATAAAAATATAAGGGGAATGGCTTCAACACCACTCCCCTTTCTTGATTCCCTTATTCTCCCATATATATTGATAATTGCATCGCAATCATCCCCACTTTCTCAATCCAAATGACTCATTCGATACTGGGACAATGACATCCCCGTATGTTTTCTAAAAAAACGTCCAAGCGACGATTGATTAGCAAAGTTCGTTTTAATCGCAATTTCCTGAATGTTCAGACTCGTGTTTTTCAACAGAGCCTTGATTTCTAATATGATGTATTCAACAATCCAGTCTTTAGCAGACTTCCCGCTTGTCTCCTTAATTACCATAGTCAGGTATTTGGAAGTAATACACAGTTTATCCGCATAAAAGCCACATCCTTATTCTCCTTAAGTGCTTCATGATAAGCCCAAAGAATTTATTAGCCAATTCCTCTTTACGGGTATCCTTACGGGTATTCACCAACATCGATTCTTTCTCGTAAGCATTGAACAGTTCGAGATACAGATACCTCAGTAAATGAATAATCAATTCCCTCCTGTACGCGTCAGTAGACATCACCTTATCTTTTATCATTCCCAAATAGTTATATATCCGCAGAACATCACGTTCATTCTGAGGATAATAATAATGGCTCCGCATATAGAAAAAGAAATGCGGAGAAAAGCGCGGTACACCACTTAGGGCATCGCCGAACATAGAGGAAGATATTACCATTGTGACAGTTAAAAAGTCCTCACTAGGTTCACTGAATGAAACAAATTGTCCGGGCAACAATATGATTAACTCATCAGGTTGTATCCAATGCACGTCTTCGTGCACACTGATTTTAGCCGTTCCTCTCAAACTATATACAATCAAAGCTGATTGAATATTAGAAGGATAAGAAGTTAAAGGAAGATACTTCAGATTCTCATAATACTTGAAATCGTCACCTAAGACATATATCTCTAACGTTTCTTTGTTTTTGTTGTTTTGCATTTATCACCTCTCTCTTAAAGACTTTCCACAAATGTATAATATCCAAATTTACCATTCGTTAAAAAAGGGAAATAAAGTATTATACAGAGGAAATTACATACTAATTATTTGCATTATTTTATAAACAAAACGCCCCTCCCTTAGTTCTTTACCCCAGTCTGTATTTAGATTTATTATAAACAGAAAAGTTTTTTATGGCATTCAAAAACAAAGAAATAGCTAATGCCGCACGTATGAGAACAGGTATATAGCAACTCATCTATTAACAACAAATTTCTTTCTGATTGACAGTAAACTTGCCATTAATTGATACTAAACTGATTGTGCACCGGCAACAAACTATAAACGAAACCTTCGTTTTTATAAATGCAAGTTCCGTTTTTACAAACGCAAGTTTCATTTATAAAAACGGAACTTTCATTTATAGATTGCAATTAATGAAAAACAACTTTGTTTCTTGATAATTGGAAGTTTACTATGAATGGAGAGGAACTTTTCTCCTAATGTCCAACAATTGGTTTACGGCAAGTCTGAAGAAGCTGCGCAATACTTTGTCATCCCTATCTTCACCGAGCCTCATTCTTTTAGCTCTATAACAGTTAGAAACCTTATTCAAGTGAATTGATAAAACAAAAATCAAGCAAATTATTTGCTATTTAAAAATTAATCAGTACTTTTGCAACCGCAATTCGGGATGTAGCTCAGCCCGGTAGAGTACGCGTCTGGGGGGCGTGTGGTCGCAAGTTCGAATCTTGTCATCCCGACGAATTGATCTTCAAGAGGTTAGAGTAAAATCTAACCTCTTTCTTTTTATTCCAGGATGAAAGCTAAAAAATATGGGACAAGCAACAAATAGAACTTATTATACCAAGCAACAATGAAAGAGAATCCGAAACATATCCATATTAGCGAATACAACTATCCATTGCCGGATGAACGTATTGCCAAATTCCCGCTACCCGTTCGCGACCAGTCGAAACTATTGGTGTATCGCCACGGTGAAGTGACCGAAGATATTTTCACTTCCTTACCGGAATATCTGCCGAAAGGAAGCCTAATGATATTCAACAATACAAAAGTCATCCAGGCGCGCCTTCACTTCCGCAAAGAAACAGGTGCACTGATTGAGGTATTCTGTCTCGAACCGATTCAGCCCAACGATTATGTACTGAACTTCCAGCAAACGGAGCATGCCGCATGGCTCTGCATGATCGGCAATCTGAAGAAATGGAAGGACGGACACTGAAACGGGAAATGACCGTCAAAGGCTTTCCTATTACTCTGACAGCAACGAGAGGAGAATGCAAAGGAACCAGCCATTGGGTAGACTTCGCATGGAATAACCCCGAAGTAACTTTTGCCGATATCCTCGAAGTGTTCGGAGAACTTCCTATTCCCCCATATCTGAACCGGGATACGGAAGAAAGCGACAAGGAAACTTATCAGACCGTTTATTCCAAAATAAAAGGCTCGGTAGCCGCACCGACAGCCGGACTGCATTTCACCCCGCGAGTACTGGAAGCATTGCAGGAAAAAGGCATAGACCTTGAGGAACTGACATTGCACGTAGGGGCAGGAACTTTTAAGCCGGTGAAAAGCGAGGAAATCGAAGGTCACGAGATGCACACGGAATATATATCGGTCAACCGGAGTACCATCAAAAAACTGATCGACCATGACGGTTGCGCCATTGCCGTAGGCACCACTTCCGTGCGCACACTCGAAAGCTTGTATCATATAGGGGTCACATTGGCCGATCATCCGGACGCTACGGAACAGGAACTGCACGTCAGACAATGGCAGCCATACGAAAAGTACGACCAGATTCCTCCGGTTGTTTCCCTACAAAAGATATTGGGGTATCTCAACAGAAACGGGCTTGAAGCACTTCATACCAGTACGCAGATCATCATAGCTCCCGGTTATCAGTATAAAATAGTGAAAGCGATGGTTACTAATTTCCATCAGCCGCAAAGTACCTTGCTGCTTTTGGTTTCAGCTTTTGTAAAAGGGAATTGGCGCACGATTTACGATTATGCCCTGAGCCACGATTTCAGATTCCTGAGTTATGGAGATTCTTCCTTATTAATATCGTAAAAATATCTATTGTAAGTTACGATATAATCTTGCTGATAAGAAAATAATAGCGACTATTATGCCAAGTGATAATAACCAGGAAATGTTCCCTATCGTAGACGAACAGGGAAATATCACCGGAGCCGCCACTCGCGGAGAATGTCACAGCGGTAGCAAACTGCTTCATCCGGTTGTCCACCTTCACGTATTCAATTCCAAAGGAGAGTTGTATCTACAGAAACGTCCCGAATGGAAAGACATTCAACCGGGAAATGGGATACGGCTGTGGGCGGACATATTGATTTGGGCGAAAGCGTAGAAATCGCCCTAAGAGAGAAGTCCGTGAAGAATTAGGCATCACGGACTTTACTCCTGAGCTTCTGACTCATTATGTGTTTGAGTCCGAACGTGAAAAAGAGCTCGTATTTGTTCATAAAACAGTTTACGACGGTGAAATCCACCCCAGCGACGAACTGGACGGAGGACGGTTTTGGACGGTCAAAGAAATAAAAGAGAACTTAGGCAAAGGCATTTTCACTCCCAACTTTGAAGAGGAGTTGAAGAAAGTATCCCTTATTTCTTCTCTATCCAAGTAACGATTTTCTCCGAGAGCGGACTCTCTTTGGGGGCCACAAAGCCGACCCAGTTTCCGTTCTCGTCAATCATAAACTTTTGAAAGTTCCACTGGACCGGGGCATCCTCTTTCCCATTCAGTTTCTTTCTGTCAGCCATTGATAAAGCGGTGCCATATCTTTGCCCTTAACAGAAATCTTGGACATCATCGGAAAAGTGACATCATAGTTCAATGAACAGAACTTGGCAATTTCCTCATTACTTCCCGGTTCCTGCCCCATAAAATTATTAGCAGGGAAGCCGATAATAACAAAGTTCTTATCCTTATACTTCTCATACAATTCCTGCAACTTGGCATATTGTGGAGTCAGTCCGCATTTGGAAGCTACATTCACTACCAGCACTTTCTTCCCTTTCAAAGATGAAAGAGGAAATTCCTTACCGTCAATTGTTCTCACAGTGAAGTCATAAAAAGACTTATTCTGTGCTTCCAAAGAAACCACACACACCATGGCTATCACCATTAAAATAAAAGATTTCATACCTGACACATATTAAGTTCGTTTTTATTAAACGAACCGATATGGAAAAAATGTTTGATTCAAATTAGGTTATTTATCAATGTTTTACCCGATACCAGAGAGGCAGAGCCGACCATTACTAATCAGCTTATCGGACGTATGAAGAAACGAAAAACATATTATGTTTCAATCAAGTCATGGTCGAAATTCCAACAATTCATCCATCTTCCCGTCCATTATACAAGGCAGGCATCTCGATATCTTTTCCATGCTCCAATTCCACCATTGCAATTCCTGCAATTGAGTGATTGTATCGGTATCGAAACGTTTCCGTATCTCCCTGGCAGGCGTTCCTCCTACTATCGTATAAGGAGGCACATCTTTCGTAACTACTGCCCGTGATGCTATGACCGCTCCATCCCCAACATGCACTCCGGACATGATAACTGCTTCATACCCGATCCACACATCATTACCTATCACTATATCACCTTTGTTGTCCCAAGCCGAAGCGATATCTTCTTTATCTAAGCCCCATTCTCCAAAGAAAAGAGGGAATGTATAATTGGATAAAGAACGCAATGTGTGGTTTGCGCTGTTAAAAAGGAACTTGGTTCCGCAAGCAACAGAACAGAATTTACCAATTATCAACCGGTCTTTATTAATAGGATAATGATATAGAACGTTGTTCTTCTCAAAATCAAGCGGGTCATTTATAAAATCATTATATATAGTGTAATCGCCTACAATAATGGCAGGATTCTTTATGACTGTATTCAGATAGATAGTCTGAAAATCATTGGTGCGAGGATATACTTTCGTATTCATTGTATTATAACTCCTTTTATATAGTTTCCGATATAGACTGACAAAACACCCTGCGACTTATGTAAAGCCACAGACAGTTGGGGACAACAGCTCTTTCCGTTATTCACCATCCATATAAGCGAAGCTATTTACAGAGTTGCCATTTCATTGCGTTAGAAGAATAGGATTTATATCACCCGGCAAATGTACAAAATAAACGGTCCGACACTATTCTCGAATCGGACAAATAGTAGAAATCATGCCGAATTTAACTTTATCATTCAGTTGCCACACCACTTTGCCTTCCGAATCAATCTCGACCAACTGGGGGTGTTTCCCTTTACCGGCTTCGCGGTCGTGCCCTTGCCAGTTACAGATATAAAGTCCCCCATTCTGCAAAGGAAAGAGTTGGGCTACAAAAAAGAGTTGTACACCTTCTATGTCATTGGCATTCACCCGGCGAACAATCCAGTTCGATTCAAGATTCAGTTGCACGAAACAATGAGCGTCTCCACAAGCAACCAGACAGTCTCCGTTGTCCAGAAAAGCAGAGGAAAAAGGAGTACCGGAGAGCTTTACACTATTCAGCAGTTGACCATTAGGGGCAATTTCGCGCACTTCCGAAGTGGCAAATAAAGGCACAAGATAATTGCCTTTCTTATTCTTGTTTATTTGACGGAATTGTGCATGAGGACGTTCGATCCCTGTTTCAAACTCGGTTTTAGAAAGGACCTCTCCTTTCATATTTACCTCCAGAATGGTAGACGGATGACCGCACCAAGCTACTAATGCATTACCGTCCGGCAATATACGTGCCGTCTGCATCTCACATCCTGCGGGTGCGGCGATATTCCAGAGTTCCCGCCCGTCACGGGTTATCATTTTTGCTCCTTTGGAGTAGGAAAAAAGAATTTCTCCCGCTTTCGTGGCTGCCACCGAGTTACATTCCCAGCCTTTTTCCAGAGGATATTCCCAGACTATTTCTTTTGTGTCTTTATTGATTATGGCAATCTTATTCCAGCCGGAACCACCGACCAACAGATGCTGAGGGGAACTGCCTTGAGCAAACGGTGCAACAAGGAATAAAGCAACTAACAATATAAAATTCTTCATACTACACATCATTACATTCGATTAGCTATTCTGTTTCTGTCTTCTCGCGAAAGAGATAAATCCAATCAGCGCGACCAAAAGTGCCGACAGCAAAAGATAGACAAACATTCCTCCGACATGGTCGTTTTGTCCATAGGAATGCATACCACTCAGGAAATAATTCACTCCGAAGAACGTCATCAACACACTGTAAAAAGCGACTACCGAAGCTATGTTGAACAGCCATAGGCTGTTTCTGAACGGCACCAGATGAAGATGAGTGACAATGGCGTAAACGATCATCGTAACCAGCGCCCACGTCTCTTTCGGGTCCCACCCCCAGTAACGTCCCCACGACTCATTAGCCCAGATAGCTCCAAGAAATGTTCCTATCGTCATCAAAGCCAGTCCAATCAGAAGAGACATTTCGTTGATAATACTCAATTCTTTTATCCGCTGTGCCAGCACTGCCTTCTTAAGACTCATCATCACCAGATTGACCAGTCCGAGCAGGCAACTGATACCGAAGAATCCGTATGCACCTACAATAACAGCTACATGAAACATCAGCCACGGCGACTTGAGAACAGGAACAAGCGGATTTATCTGCGGGTCCATCCAGTTCAGTCCCGATACAAACAAGATGACTCCACCGAACAACGTAGCCAAAGCGAAAGTCAGCAGACTACGACGCGCGAACAGCCAACCGGCAAAAACCGTAGCCCAGGCAACGTAGACCATTGTTTCATATGAATTGCTCCACGGAGCATATCCTGCAATATACCAGCGCATCCCCATTCCGTACGTATGGAAAAGAAAAACCGCCAGGACAGCCACACCAAGTGCCCGACTTGCCCAACGCATCCAACGGGCACGCTTGAATAAAGAAGCAAAAGCAAACACCAGCAATAACCCGCCAAAAATCAGATATCCTTTCTTGCACTGGCTGAACACATCCAAACGGTTATATTTTATCTCCGCCTCCATTTTCCCGGAAGTGACACCGGCTATCTTATTCTTTGCCTGTTGATAAGTGGAAATCATACCTACTATTTCATCAGGCTTTGTCCAGTCGCCACTCTGCAAGGAAGTCTGTACTTCTTCCACATACCAAGCCAACACCCGGGAGACAAACATCGAGTCTTTTCCCGAAAAAGCCGACAAATCATCCCCCGGAGCATACCACGTATGTTGCGGGTCGTCTTCTTTCGGAAAGAGATTCAACAGCTGCCAATTAAGCAACTGATGAAAGATGTTAATCTGCTCGTCAAACTTAATCAGGTCTTTATCAAAACGAGTCCGCGCAGCAGGCATCTTACCGTATGCTTCTTCCAACTTCTTCTGCAATTTATAATTCCCGTCCGCATCAAATACATCCATATAGGCGCATTGTCCGGACGGCAACTGATAAAAGTCACTCAATTCCTTGCCGGGAACAGCAATAAATGGAATATACGTCCAACGTTCCGGCATTGTCAAAACACTAAGAAGAAACTGGTCGGAATTTAAAGAATAAAAGGAATCAGACTTATGCAGTTTCCTCAATACTTCAGACGAGAAGGTATTGACAGGAAGTACACGCCCTCTTCCCGACTGAAGGGGCAATGCACCAAAACCGGCAGCATGCCCGCTATCAATGACGTCTTTCAGCACTGCCTCCCTCGCTTGTACCGAGGTCTCACCGGCATGAACCGTCAAAGAAGAGAGCGTCAGCAACATAAGGAAGAACGAACAACGCAACTCCTTCAACCGCCGGCTGAGTAACATAAAGCGTGAACGCCTGTCTACAAAACACAATACCAGACCGAGCAACAGAACAGCATATCCGGTGTAAGTGATGGTACGTCCAGCCACATCACGGTTGACAGAAAGCACCGTACCCTGTTCATCCTGATCATAAGAAGCCTGAAAGAAACGATAACCTTTCACATCCAGCACATTATTCATATAAACCCGTTCCGAAATGACTTCTCCATCCAGATGTACCAGCAACTCACTTTCATACGCAGACGGGCTGGACGAACCGGGATAACGGGTTAATGTAAAATTTATCAGTTCCACACTAAAAGGCAGCGTATGGTAAGTCACTTCACCGGCGTGACGGACAGCGAAGCGATTGCTCGTCTCTCCCTCACGCAAATGAAGAATACCTTCCTCACCATAAAGATGAGATACCAATGCTCCCAGCAGAATTAGAATGAAAGCCCCGTGAGTAACTAACATTCCCCATTTGCGCATTTTCAGCGAACGTTGCCTGATAACGATAGCCAACCAATTGAGTACTATCAAAAATTGAAGAAGGAAAAACAAAGGAGAACAGTACACCACCGATCGGGCTACTTCACTCCCCTGATACTTCTCAATAAAAGTAGCAATCGCCAAACCTGCGCCATATACAAGCAACAACACAATAGTCGTTGTTGAAGAGGAAATCAGTCTTTTCAGAGTAGCTTTCATTAGTATATTCGATTAATCTTCGATAATGACACGGAAACCGACATTAAACACACATTGATAAGGATAGAATCCCTTACGTGAGTATGCTGTGGAATATTTCGGCCGTTCAATATACGAACCGCCACGAACCACTTTATATTCGGAAACCTTTTTCGGATTCTCTTTATACGGATAAGGGACATAATCCGAACGCGTCCATTCGGCAACATTGCCATGCATACAGTATAATCCGAACGGATTTGCCTCATACTTCTTTCCTCCTACCTGCACCAAACTTCCGTCATCCACATTGGCTGCTTTAGGAAGGAACGTATAATACTTGTACCAGGGCGATTCGGGAGACATCGGCTGCGGATCGACTCCACTCACTGCAAACTTGTTGGTTGTCACATCGGCCAAGTTATCTTTCTTACCGAAATCCGCATTCAAGTTACCAAACCAGAAATCCTCGTCGCTTCCTCCACGACACGCCCATTCCCATTGCGCTTCGGTAGGAAGCGTAATGTTCAGTCCGGTCTTTTGACTCAATATCTTACAATATTCCATTGCGTCATTATAGCTTACGCGGATAACAGGCTGCTCCGGTTTATTAGCCGGATACCCCGGAACGACATGATCTTTCCACTGTTGATCCACATAACGGCTGTCATGCTGCGGGAATATAGTATTATACTGTTGGTTAGTCACTTCCAGTTCGCCCATCCAGAACGCTTTATCTATCTTCACCTTGGTAGTGGGATAAGTGTCCGGCTCCCCATGGTAACTGCCCATAACAAATTCACCCGCAGGAATACGTACAAATGTCATTTGAACGCCCGGAGCTATTTCCAACACCTTAACGGTCTCTTTCTCATCGGCTAGCATTTCCTTTACCCTGTCCGGAGCAAACGGCCACCCTTTTACCTTCAGGACTTTCTCCTTCACAGGACTCACCTTCTTGGGCATTACCGGTTTTATCTCACCTTTGTTTTTCAGTTGGGCAGCATAATCGGCAATCTCTTTTTTCCAATCCACTCCGGCACCGCCCGCATATTTATCGGTCAGTTGCTTGCGGCGTTCTATCTGGTCGTATCCCTGATACGGGAACGATTTCAGAACATTGGCATTGAAATATCCTTTGTCGGGAGCATTATAGTCAATCCAGTTATAAATTTTCCTCCACTCCGCATCCGTCAGTTGCACATTATAATGTCCTTTTTTCAAAAGACGGACCAACTCACTGGTATTAGGATGATATTCATAAGGATAAAGTACCACCATATCTCCCTCACCGCCCTGACGATGCACATAAGGATGAAGATTGAGATAGGATGTTCCATATCCCTTGCCATCTTTCTTGCCCCCACGCAGATCGAATGCTTTTCCCTCACCATTGTGGCAAGCGATACAGGCACGATCCAAAATAGGTTGTACCTCCAGATCAAAAGTAAATGAACGGGTTCCTCCTTCCGGGGGAGTGAGAGCATGCGGTGCTTTCTGTGAAGCAATCACACGTTTCGGGATTACAATCTGGTTCTGATCTTCATGACATCCCACACAAGAGACAATCTCTCCCGGTTGCCCTGTCAACCAGCTACGCATCCATTGTACAGCCACTCCATCCTTATCCAAGGGTTGGATAGAAACCGGAGTATTGGCAGGAATTTTAAAAATAACCGAGCCGTCTTCCTCCACCGGTACGGTACCCAACATACGTTTAATATCCCAACCCGACTGGATACCATGCCAGTTATGGTCAGATTGTGTCTGGACATAAGCATACTCATAAGCGTGTAAACGGAGCGACTTCACCGTTCCACGCGGAATCCCCTTCAATCCTTCACCTTCATAAATATCCTGTATAAAGACCGTTGCCTGCTTATCGTCCAGTTTCACCCGGTCGGGTATAGCAGGCGGAGTCACCGTTTTGCGCACGGCTATCGGACTGATATATCCTTCCCCTTCCATTTTATGCAGACAAGTCACGTTATCAAACTTATCTACCAGATAGATACCCCACAAATCATTCTTATCCAATTTTGCGGCAACCAGAAAATAAGTATCATTGAGTGGAGAAGGCTTGATAAATTGAGGCCATACCCCGTCGACCAACCTGTCTTTCACTTCTTCAACGATGGGACGGTTGCGATGAGGAATCTCCTGCAACATACCGGCGGCTCCTTTACGCGCTTTTGCCGGGTCGAACAGAATAAGACGTCCCGAACGTGCCACCCCGTGATGTCCCGAAATGATTCCGACAAAGGCAGAAGCATAACCGGGTAAAGGTTGCACGTCAAATGTACTGTTGGGAAACATTGAACCACTTCCATACAGTGCCTTTTGCTCCGTCCCGTCAGGATTCATGTTCATCACAATACGGGTGTAATAGTGAGTCAGGTCAGTATATTCCCAACGAGTATACATCACACGTCCGTTATTCATAATCACCGGATTCCAGTTTGCATCCTGATCAAATGTCAGACGGCGGAGATTTTTACTCTGCGGCGTATAAAGTACCATGTTTCCTACAGGGTCGCTCCCATTGACACAGGGTACTCCCTGGTAACCGATGTTCGAATTGGCTATGATACGTCCATCCGGCAGATAAGTCCCGTCATAAAATTCCAAATCAGGTTCGGGATTATCAATCAATTTCTTACAATCGCCGTTATTCAGTTTTACTTCAAACACATTCCAACGATTGTCAGACATTGTCTGGGTAAACATCGCACGATCTCCATCCCAATGCAGTTTCAAATCGGCAATGGAAGAAGTATTGTCAGGCTTATAAATAGTGCGGATTTGTACTTCATCACGCAAATTACTTAACTCAACAATATCGGCGTTAAAACCTTTCCGGCGGGCTGATTCCTGATTACTCCAGTTGTTCGACTGCGTACCCAGTTCGGGAGCCATTGCCCGACGATCCCTGTTTCCCAGTTGATAACGAACGGTCAATATCTTATCGCCGTTCAACAAGGGGTTGGCCAGTAAAATAGCACGCTTATTGGCTACGGCCTTTTCCGCATTTACCAAAACAGCCTCATCACCGCTATATATATTGCCGAATCCCTGCTTTACTTGCTGTTCCAGTTCGGTCAAAATAGGCAGGTACTTTACTGCATCGAAGCCTTCGATCCGCTTCATGTCCTCATAAGCCAGACGAATCGCTTCCATATTCAGCCACTTCAATTCGCTTTGCAACAGAAGCATACGTTGCACTTGCTTATGAAGTTTTTGATATCCGGTGATTTGGGTTTCGACTTTCTTTTCAGTCTCTATTTGTCGAATCGTATTCTTTATGTAAGAAGAATCCTTCAGGTAGGCAGCCAGTTTCAAGACGAGCGCGCGCTCAGTATCAGTATTCTTCTGTTGAGCTGCGGCTGTAAAAGTCAGCAAAGAAGAAGATACTAAAAACAATATTAATATGCGGTACCAGTTTTTCATAACGTAGCAGTAGGGTGAGTGAAACGCAGTCCGGCATTATCGTGATAGTTTGCCCATTCACAAACAACGGCACCTTCCGGACCTGCCATCATAAAGTGAAAAGTCTCCATTTCTTTCAATCGCAAAATATCGCCTACTTTCTGTATCACGCAATTCTTGCTTTTGACAGGCCCATGTGTGGCGGGAATCACCGGAGCATTCGGAGTCGTTTCTCCTACTTCCGAGAAATTATAAACCCAACCTTTCTCCACCATCCATGACTCATGTTTGGCCGGAAAGTCTGTTTTCACATGAGCGTGTTCAGGAATCATCTGTCCCGGAAGCAAATAAATGGCATGAGCAAAGTAACCATATTTCGGGTCATTCACCCAAAAGATACCTCCCATACCCACATTTTCAAAGTCTCCCAGACCAAAATCCGTTACCCACATATTCTCGGCCATAAATCCGGTAAAGGGAATGTTATAGTGGACAAACATTTCTTTCATTGCCTCTATGGCAATCTCTTGCTGAAATACGCCGTTCTTGTAGAAATCGGCATTTGTGTACTTTTTCAAATTAGTCATAGCTTTATCTGTTATTATTAATATTATTTCCGTATTTAATCTATCGCTATTCCCTCTATTTCAATCAATAGTTCTTCCCTGCATACGCCGGCCCGCAAATAGGAAACAGGAATATTCAGTCCATAACTTTCAAGTCCCCTGCGAGCTTCTTCATAATCAGACTCGTTCTTCAGGTAAACACGTAACATAACCAAACGGGCATCACCTATCAATTGAACGATATTCTCCATAGTAATCTGCAACTGACGTTCCAAACCGACTCCCTTCAGACTTTCTTCTCCTCTGATTGCGGCTGTACCGGAGATATAAACCAGACGTCGCTCCCGGAAAGTCATGCTCTTGGCCCGTTCAAACTTCGGGGTTGTTTTTTTCTGCCGGGCTTCTTCAAGCACCTGCTCGGAATAGGCGTGGGCAGCAACTTGCAGTTTATTATCAATAGGAGTGGCAAAAACATCAGGAGTGTGAAACATTGCCGCATCCACATCAATCAGCACACCTCCCATGTTCATCCCGATTCCCGTAGCGGCAGGATAGCCGTTCGACCAATCACTTCCCGCATAAAACGCTGTACGCACATTATTGAACGACTGATAATGTTGGCCGGCTCCGTCATATCCGGTGATTTGTTCTATATAATTCCATTGACGAATAATGCTGTTGACAGGAAACGATTCTTTCTCCAAAACCCCCTTCAACTGGCGGAAGGCTTCTACCGACCACTGTTCCATATCTGCACAAGGGTCATCGCCCTGAAATCCTCCGGCAAACAGGAAACGTCCCGACTCATTTTCCAACAATACGTAAGGAATATTATCATAGTGCCGATACAAAATCCGTTCATCGCTTTCAGGACAATAGCTATGTACTTCCATGACTAAAGGAGCATCCGGTACGGGTTGCAGAACATAACTAAGAGCCGGTTCGCTGTCTCCAAAGAAATGGCGTGCTTTCGCTTTGAATAGCTGACGTTGAGTGACATATTCATCTTTTAAAACCGGCGTACCGAACAAGACCAAACGTAGTATACGTTCTTCTTCGGGCAACCGGGACAATAAACTGTCTATCATCGACGGAAAATCTTCCGGGGAAGCAGTCAACAGGGAGTAATGTATTTTATCACAATAGTTCATACACTTTCTTCTTAAAGAGAATTTACATATTCAGTTAATTCCTCTATTTCTTTCTTGGATACTTTCTTGTCAATTCCGTGCTTGTGAACTTCGAACACTTCTTGCATAGTGGCAGCACGTCCGTCAAACAAATAAGGAGCCGTACGCCAACATTCTACCAGCGTAGGTGTATCCCATCCTTTCTCAAACTCGACATCTTCACCAATCCGATGCATTTTCAGATCCGTATAGAAAGGACCGTTATGACAATCGCCACATTTCAACTTATCAAAGACTTTTCTTCCCGCCTTCGCTTTTTCCGACAATTCTCCATCTACTAAATACGGGCTCGGAACCGGGCGTAAAGACTTCATATACGCGTCCACACATTCGGCCATTTCTTCTTCCGGCTCATAGAACTGAATATACCGGAATCCTGCACGTACAGCTACTTCAGCTTTGGCACGAATACCCGAAATCATATTGGGAGGCGTCACGTGGCTATAAAGCAGGCTCTTGCAGTTTTTAGGATTCCCTACTCCATCGTTCATCAAATCCCAGTTCATACCGTCCGTACGGCCGTCTCCGGGATGACATCCGTTACAACTTTGCCACCCCTGATAACAATGTCCCGCATCATTAAAGTACTTCTCTCCTTTTTTGTTCTTTCGTCTCGGTACGCCCCACATTCATATTAACGGCAGCCACCGAGAACGTATTCAGATCTACCATATTTAATACATCGGCGAAATAGGTAGGAATAATCAGTTTATTATTCGAGAGAAGAAGATGACGTGGTCCGTTGCCCTGCAAAGGAATCCTTTTGCGGAGTCCGTAAAGAAAAGTCAGGTCATAGTCCAAACGACCTTTATCCGCATAATTCCGAAACTTATCCAACATTCGGGAATGGTCGATTACGCTTATTTCATGTGTCCCGCTATGGGCTACGTAGATGTGCTTCTCATCACAGGCAATCCCCCACACACCGGCAGCGCCCCGGTCGGGTTCGTCCACCAATACGGCTCCTTCAAATTCCTGCTTTTCTACGTTGATGATACTGAAAGCACTTGTATTCATCCACCCCTGCTGTAATTGAGAGGTAGGTACCATAAAACGCCCTAAATTATGAGATACATAAATATACTTACCGTCAGGGAGTAATACACATATCCCGCAAAGCATTACTGCCGTTTGCCAGTTGGATATCCTTTACTTTAGTGAAACTTTTCACTTCAATTACAGATACACAAGCCGCCACTATGTTCAAGTCCGCCCTTTGTGCCGGCAGAAAGTTAGCCACAAATAGATATCGTCCGTCCTTACTGAATATAGCGGACCTTGGTTCGCGTAAGACTTTCACGCTTCTGACAACTTTACACGTTGCCGGATCTATCTCACTTACTGTACCTGCAAATTGATTGCATACATAGATATGCTTCTTGTCCGCCGAGAATATCGGATAGCAAGCTCCCGAACCGGTAGGAATAGCTGCTTCTATCTGTCCCGACTTCAACGACAAGACCTCCAACCGCCCGGTTTTCTCGAAAGTAGTCACATACGCTTTATCACCATCAAGTAAAACTCCTGTGGGAGTTTCCTTAAACGGGTACGAACGGAGCAAAGTTTTCCCGTCGGCAGCAAATACATCCAACTGTCTGGTTCCTTTCTGGGTCATCAATAATTCTCCTTTCTCGTTAACAGCAGTACCTGTAGTAAAGAAAGGAGGGTTTCCGGCTGTTGCCAAAGATATGCCGCAACCGAGCAAGCAAATTAGCAAAAAGTTCCTTATCATAATGTTTCGTATTTTTATAGCATGATCTTTTGTTATACTCTTCTATATCCTAGTTCTGCTGAGATTTGTCCGGCTATCTCTTTGACAATCTGCACCGTACTTCGCAACTGTTCTTCCGTCAAACGGTCTTTCGGTCCCGAAATCCAGATAGAGCCACAAGGATATCCTGTATAATTCAAGACAGGTGCGCCTACACAAATCACCCCGCTCAATTCTTCCTCATTGTCCAAAGCGTATCCCTGTTGATAAACCTTCTCCAATTCTTCCAGATAAACCTCGCGCGAAGTGATAGTACGGGAATTGTAACGAGGGAAAGTCATATAAGAAAGATAACGGTTCCGGACAGTGACCGGCAGATAGGCCATGATTGCTTTTCCCGGCGCAGAACAATGCAGTTCAAAAGGTTTACCGGGTGACAGGACAAAGCAAAAAGCGTGATCTCCTCGAGCTTGTTCGATAAAAATGCCTTTTTCATCGCCCAATACGCCAAAACAGGCCGTTTCCTTCACCCTGTCTCTCAAATCACGTAAATGTGGCAAGACTGTTTCCAGCAGATTATGTTCATTCAACGAACGGAATCCCAGAGTTAACAATTTCCGGGTTAATTTATACCGCTTCGTATCTTCATCGAAAGAAAGATAATCCAAACGTACCAATGTATTCAAGATACGGTAGGCGGTAGTCTGTGATATATCAAGTGCCACCTTGATTGCCTGCAATGTTTCTCCTTCCGATCTCGAAGAAAGATATTCAATCACCGCAATGCCTTTTTTCCAGATTGGGCACTTTATAATTATCGTCTGTTTTTTCCAGACTTTGCTCTGTATTTTCCATATTTGGCAATATGTTTTCCATATTTGAAATATCATTCCAGCTTTTGGATAAAATTAGGGATGTTGCTATAAAATGGAGCTATGAATGTGCAAAAAGAAGTTAAGTATGCTACATAACATATTTAGAGCACTAAATATGTATCCCATACCGGTGTTTCACCTCAGCCATGACAAAAGTACTTTCCAATGACCCCAGACTATCGATAGTGCCTAGTACATTTAGAATAAACTCTTGATAATACTTCATATTCGGAGCATGAATCTTGAGCAGATAATCATAACTTCCCGATATGTTATAACATTCGGTTACTTCAGGAATATCCTGTATAATCCGTGTAAACTCTGCTGCTATATCCCTGTTCAGACGTCTAAGCTTCACACTGCAGAATACGACAAATCCCTGATTCAGCTTTTCCGCATCCAATACGGCAATATACTTCTTTATATATCCGCCACTCTCCAACCGTTTAAGACGTTCAAAAACAGGAGTCGAAGAAAGGCTCACCCGCGCAGCCAACTCTTTGGTCGTCAATCGGGCGTTTTCTTGCAAAGTACGGAGTATTTGCAAATCGACTCTATCCAGTTTATCAAAAGTATCCATAAGAAAAATATTCTTCTAAAGGGTGAATATCGAGAACAAGACAGTATCCTTATTCTATATAACGGTACAAAAATAGCATTATTTTCTATATTTCAGCTATATATTGTTCGATATTTCTACACTGTCTAACTTTGCAAGAAAATAAAGAAAGAATATTAAACTTAAAAAATATACGATTATGGCAACAAAGAATTTACACTTCGAGACATTACAGGTTCATGTAGGACAAGAACAAGCAGATCCGGCAACAGATGCCCGTGCAGTACCTATTTATCAGACTACTTCTTATGTATTCCACAACTCCGCTCACGCAGCCGCACGTTTCGGCCTGCAAGATCCGGGAAATATCTACGGTCGCCTGACAAACTCTACACAAGGCGTTTTTGAAGAACGCGTAGCCGCCCTTGAAGGAGGAGTAGCAGGGCTGGCAGTTGCCTCCGGTGCCGCCGCTATTACTTATGCTTTCGAAAACATTACTCGTGCGGGCGATCATATTGTAGCAGCCAAGACGATCTACGGAGGAAGTTACAACCTGCTGGCACATACCTTGCCCAGTTATGGAATTACAACAACTTTTGTTGATCCGAGCGACCTTTCCAATTTTGAAAAGGCTATTCAGGATAATACAAAAGCCGTATTTATAGAGACATTAGGCAACCCTAACTCCAACATTATCGATATAGAGGCAGTATCCGAAATCGCTCACCGCCATAAAATTCCTTTGATTATTGATAATACATTCGGCACACCGTACTTAATTCGTCCTATCGAACACGGTGCAGATATTGTAGTACACTCTGCCACAAAGTTTATTGGTGGACACGGTACCTCACTAGGAGGAGTAATCGTAGATTCTGGTAAATTCGACTGGGTGGCTTCGGGCAAATTCCCGCAACTCACCGAGCCCGACCCCAGTTATCATGGGGTACGCTTTGTGGACGCTGCCAGTCCGGCTGCCTATGCAACTCGTATCCGTGCCACTCTACTGCGGGATACCGGAGCTACTATCAGCCCATTCAACGCCTTCATTCTGTTGCAGGGACTCGAAACGCTGTCATTGCGTGTAGAGCGCCATGTAGAAAACGCATTAAAAGTAGTAAGCTTCCTGAACAATCATCCGAAAGTAAAGAAGGTCAATCACCCTTCACTGGCCGATCATCCGGATCATGCACTCTATCAACGTTATTTCCCGAATGGTGCAGGTTCTATCTTCACTTTCGAAATAAAAGGAGGACAGGAAGAAGCACATCGTTTTATTGACAGCCTGGAAATTTTCTCTTTACTGGCCAATGTGGCTGACGTAAAATCACTGGTCATTCATCCGGCAAGTACCACTCATTCGCAACTCAACGCGCAGGAACTTGCAGAACAGGAAATTTATCCGGGCACTGTCCGCTTGTCTATCGGCACGGAGCATATCGACGATTTGATTGCCGATTTGGAACAAGCACTTGCTAAAGTCTAGTCCGGAACACTGAACTTTCCATGACTGCCGAACGTTATACCAATATAACATTAAAACATTGCAGTCATGGAAAAACATTTAATACACAGCAACGAACTGCATCTGATAGACGCAGAGAAAATTCACCAAGCAGTAGAAAAAATGGTGGAATCACTCGATATGGCCGCAGGGTCAACCACTAATTTCGACCTTTACATGGTGGTGGAAAACTATTTTAAGGATCTGGAGAAAAAGAAGAAAGATCAACCATGTGCTGGGGATGTACCCACTTCTGCCCACAATATCCCCTTACCCCACCAAGCGACTTGAGGCAATACGCAGTATCATACCCATAAGTTGTAGGCGTTATCCAAAATCAGTCTGAAAAATTACCGCCTTGATGTTCTGATCCACTTGGCTGGTACAGAGACAAACCTGAAGACAAACGCTTTTATGCGACTTGTTGCATTGAGTCCGAACCTCTTTACGTCAAGTCTGTGGATAATGGCCTTGTAGAAATTACGGATAAGTGCCGTAAGAAGAAGGAATACAGTGTTTTCTGCCATAAAGGATTTGGGCAATCTGTCCCACCCGAAACCATTGTTCATATCATCGAAGATACGTTCCTTACCTCCACGAAGTTTATAGAACTCGACAATTTCTCTTGTGGAAGATTCATAGTCGTTAGTCAGGATACAACGGTATGTGTATTCTCCTTCCCAAAGATCCAGCACACCGTCCATCCGTTTCTGTCTTTGAATCACAAGTCGGTATGCTTTACCCTTCCACTTCTCAACAAGAATAGAGTTCAATTCAAACTCAATGCCATTGATTTCCTCAGTCTTCCAGCCTCTGAGAGCAAAGATGTCATTGTAGAGCGAACTGCAGCGGTTTGCGCGGATATAGAAGGATTTGCTGTGTTTCTCTATTTCCTCCACGATTTCCTCGGAACATGATCCACAATCAGCTCTGAAACGATTGATTGTAAGTCCGTTCTGCTCAAATCTCTCAAAGAATCTCTTCAGCGTGTCCTTCTGATGAAAACGAACGTTGGTGTTACCATCGCTATTCTCAATGCCAACAATCAAGTCGTCAATAACCGCCACGCCAGGGCGATAACCAAGGAACTTCTTGTATGTAGGCTTTGCATCATACTTCTCAGTCTCTATGAACTGATGGTCGAAATCAACATCATACATCTCGCCCTCTTTCAGTTGGCCGGATGCAAACATACAATTGAGCAGTAAGGTATTGAGTGTGTCAGCCGTGTTGAAATCGTAGTTCTTACCCGTATCTGATGTGTATGAGATGTTTCCTTGCGTCAGTTCCTTTATCGCTCTGAGGATAGTATCAGAACTACAAGTACGAAGTGTCGGATGGAGCGAGAGATGGTTCATCAAATGAGTAGTGACATCCTCAATGCATGAGCCACCACAGAAGTAGATACTCATGAGGGAACGGACGATTTCACTGTACTGATAACCGAACGAGCTACACCTTAGACCGAGTGTCGAGTCGATTACAGAAGACAATATGGAGTCAAATTGCTCCATGATTGAAAATATTCCTCCAAAAGGAGTGAGTTTCTCGGATTTTATTTGTATTTTTGCCATGCCTGATGAGGTTGACGTCCGACAAAGCGGTTGAGCATTGAAATAAGGAAACGTCCTACAATAAAGACGATGACCGCAATCAAGATACGCTCTCCGGCACGAATGGCAAAATCCAGCAGTTGTTGGGTGATGAGCGATAGTTTATCTAAGCCGTCGGCATTAGCAATCGCTTCTTTCATTAATTTATCTGCAACGACCTGCGTAGAATCCGCAACCTGTGTTGCTGTTGCTTGAAATAATAGTAGCATAATTTATCTGAATTAAAATGAATAAACTGTTGTTTGGTTATTTCAACAAACGACAAAGTTACATTGTTTTAAGCAAATCTAAAAGTTTTTTTGCATTCTTCCCGTAAAAGGCGTAATTTTGTCACCGATTCACTGGTAGGGGTGCCTTAACATGACGGGCTGAGAACATACCCATAGAACTGATCCGGGTAATGCCGGCGTAGAGAACTAATTAATAAGCAAGATGAAAAAAATAGTATGGAGTGTCGTCGCTTTATTGGGCGTAGGCATTACTGTCCATGCACGAACGAGTGCAGAATCCGACAGTTTGAAAGTAATTAACCTGCAAGAAGTGCAGGTAGTATCCACACGTGCCACAGCAAAAACACCGATGGCATTCACCAATATAGGAAAAGCAGAACTTAAAAAAGTAAACTTCGGACAGGATATTCCTTACCTGTTGAGCATGACTCCTTCCACACTGACCACATCGGATGCAGGAGCAGGTATCGGCTACACGACACTTCGCGTACGCGGAACCGATGGTACACGAATCAACATCACGGTAAACGGCATACCGATGAACGATGCCGAAAGCCATAATCTGTTCTGGGTAAATATGCCCGACTTTTCTTCTTCCGTAAAAGATATGCAAGTGCAACGCGGCGCAGGTACATCGACCAACGGCGCAGGTGCTTTCGGAGCCAGTGTCAATATGCAGACCGAAGGTGCGTCCATGAAACCGTATGCCGAGTTCAACGGCTCTTACGGTTCTTTCAATACGCACAAGGAAACGGTGAAAGTGGGAACCGGACTGCTGAACAATCACTGGACGTTTGACGCCCGTCTTTCCAACATCGGTACGGACGGATACATAGACCGCGCTTCGGTAGACCTCAATTCTTACTACCTGCAAGGAGGATATTTCGCAGAAAACACATCTGTCAAACTGATTGCATTTGCCGGAAAAGAAAAAACATATCATGCCTGGGGATACGCAACCAAGGAGGAAATGGAGAAATTCGGAAGGCGATATAATCCTTGCGGGGAAATGTATACCGACGCCGACGGCAACAAACATTATTATACGGACCAAACGGACAACTACCTGCAAAAGAACTACCAACTACTTCTTAACCATAGTTTTTCTACCGCATGGAATCTGAACGTAGCCTTACACTATACCAAAGGCGACGGGTATTATGAAGAATATAAACCCGGAAGCAGCCTGGTGGAATACGGGTTAAAACCATTCAACCCGGACGGAACGGAAACTAACGAAAGCGACCTTGTCCGACAAAAGAAAATGGACAACAAATTCGGGGGAGGTGTATTCTCCCTTAATTATACAGGAAACCGCCTGACCGCTTCCTTAGGAGGTGGCCTCAACCAATACCGGGGAAATAACTTCGGAAAAGTGACATGGGTGAAAAACTATATCGGCATCCTGTCTCCCGAACATGAATATTACCGCAACAAATCCAAGAAAACCGACGGGAATATCTATCTGAAAGCCAACTATGATCTGACCAGCACGTTAAGCGCTTATGCCGACCTGCAATACCGCCATATTGATTACACAATCGATGGAGTAAACGATAAATATGACTGGAATAAAAACGCCCTGCGCCCGCTAGCCGTAGATAAGAAATTCGATTTTTTCAATCCGAAAGTCGGCTTAAACTGGAATATAACTCCCAATCACCGCCTGTACGCTTCTTTCTCCGTAGCACAGAAAGAACCGACAAGAAACAATTATACGGACGGCGATCCCGACTCCTACCCGAAAGCCGAAAAACTGCTTGATTACGAAGTGGGATATACTTTCGCCAACCAATGGCTGACAGCAGGTGCAAACTTCTACTACATGGACTATACCGACCAACTGGTTCTGACCGGAGCTTTAAATGACATCGGTGAAGCACTGACCGAAAACGTGCCGGACAGTTATCGCATGGGAATCGAACTAATGCTGGGAATCAAACCGTGCAAATGGTTTCAGTGGGACATCAATGCCACATGGAGCAAGAATCGCATCAAGGATTTTGTGGAAAGCCTGCCGGGCTATCATTATAACGCAGATGAAACAGTAACTTCCCTTCCAACTGTCCTGATAAAGCATAAAGACACCCACATCGCTTTTTCGCCGGACCTCCTGCTTAACAACCGTTTTTCTTTCAATTATAAAGGCTTCGAGGCTTCCCTGCAATCGCAGTTTGTAAGCAAACAGTATATGACCAATGCGGAAGTAGAAGAACTGACTCTTGACAAATACTTTGTCAACAATCTCAATCTGGCGTACACCTTCCGTCCCAAGAAGATTCTGAAAGAAGTCACATTGGGATTCACCGTTTACAACCTCTTTAACGAGGAGTATGAAAACAATGGTTGGGCTTCAAGCGATTACACCGATACAGTGGAAAACCGGGGAAACTATGCCGGCTATGCAGCACAAGCCGGAACAAACGTCTTGGGACACGTGTCTTTCCGCTTTTAATGACATCAGCAGATTATGGAACTGGACTTTTTAGAAATATTCGGTACGCTGGTCGGTTTAGTCTACCTTTGGTTGGAATACCGGGCTAGTATCTATCTTTGGATAGCAGGTGTCGTCATGCCTGCCATTTACATCTTTGTATATTACAAGGCGGGACTGTATGCCGACTTTGGCATCAATATCTATTATCTGATAGCCGCTGTCTACGGTTGGTTCTTCTGGATGTGGGGACACCGGAAAAAGAAGTGCCGGCCGGCAGACCAGCCAACCGCCGGTCGCTCCAAAGACCTCCCTATCGTGCACACTCCATGGAAATGTTACCTTCCACTGGCAGTTGTATTTATTGTCGCATTTATCGGCATTGCATGGATACTTATCGAATATACCGACAGCAACGTTCCCTGGCTGGATAGTTTTACTACGGCATTGAGCATTGTCGGAATGTGGATGCTGGCACGCAAATACGTCGAGCAATGGTTTGCCTGGATTCTTGTCGATATCGTCTGCTGCGGACTTTATATCTATAAAGACCTCTATTTCACCTCCGCTTTGTACGGACTTTACTCCATTATAGCTATCTTTGGCTACTTCAAGTGGAAAAAACTAATGAACATACAATGATAAACGAACACTATACTCCCGAAGCCGTGATACTTGCCAACGGTGAATACCCAACTTGCCCCGTTCCTCTGACAATGCTGGAAGAAGCAAGTTTTGTTGCTTGCTGTGACGGTGCAGCCAATGAGTACATTTCCCGCGGACATACTCCGGATGTGATTGTCGGCGACGGCGACTCTCTTTCAACAGAATACCACAAACGCTTCTCCCCTATTATACATCAGATACCCGATCAGGAAACGAACGACCAGACTAAAGCCGTCCGGTATCTGCAAAAGAGAGGATTCCGGAGAATTGCCATTGTCGGAGCGACCGGCAAACGGGAAGACCATACATTGGGAAATATCAGCCTACTGCTGGATTATATGAAAAGCGGCATGGAAGTACGGACCATTACTGATTATGGAGTATTTGTTCCTGCAAAAGATACACAAACCTTTGCTGCTCATCCCGGACAGCAGATTTCTATTATCAATTTCGGAGCGAAAGGATTGCAGGGAGAAGGATTGGTTTATCCGCTAAGCGATTTCACCAATTGGTGGCAAGGCACGCTCAATGAAGCGACTTCCGATGAGTTTACAATTCATTGCACGGGAGAGTATTTAGTATTCCTTGCTTTTATGTAAAACAGACATCGCTGTGCCAAGTTTATTCCACCCCATTGACACAGTTGTGCCATCGGCTTGGCACAACTGTGACACAGCGTTGTCACAATCGTGCCAAGGCGGTGGCACACACCCTTATCAGGAACCCTTCCAGCTGCTACCTGTACGTTGAAAAAAATGCGGCAACAGGAGAGAATACTTAAAGAGAAAGCAGATAGTTCTTGAAATCTGCAAATTCTTTCGTCATTTGCAAACTCTTCTTCTCGCCTTTCATAAATTCCTGCAATTTGGCAGGTATCTCTACTGATTCACCGATAATGCTTTCCACTGTTTCAAGGAACTTGGCCGGATGAGCCGTTTCAAGGAATACACCCGTTTCGCCTTCTTTCAAGCCTTCGACCAAGGCACGGTATCCGCAAGCCCCGTGAGGGTCGAGCAGGTAGTGATGTTCTTTCCAGGTTTCTTTTACCGTTTCGCGAATCTGCTCGTCAGTGTAAGTCGTACCCGAAATCTCGGCAGAGATAGCGGCATGAGAATTGCCGTACAAGTCGATTACACGGGCAAAATTACTCGGGTCACCTACATCCATAGCATTGGCAATCGTAGCAATGGAGGGACGGGGATTGTACTTGCCTGTCTGCAGGTATTGATAGAAAATATCATTACGGTTGTTGGCAGCAATAAAACGCTTGACGGGTAATCCCATTTTCTTTCCGAACAATCCGGCGGTGATATTTCCGAAGTTTCCACTAGGTACACAGATTACAGCATTATCGGCTTTTCCGGCACGCTTCAGTTGTGCATAAGCATAGAAATAATAGAATGCTTGCGGCAGGAAACGGGCTACATTGATAGAATTGGCGGAAGTCAGTGAAAGATGTTCATTCAGTTCCTTATCCATGAAAGCGGCTTTTACCAATGCCTGACAGTCATCGAATGTTCCGTCCACTTCGAGCGCAGTGATATTCTGTCCCAGCGTAGTGAATTGTTTCTCCTGTATTTCGCTGACTTTTCCTTTCGGATAGAGCACATATACATGAATACCGTCCACACCCAAAAAGCCGTTGGCCACAGCACTTCCCGTATCACCGGAAGTGGCTACCAGTACATTCACATTCTTCTGTCCTTCTTTTTTAATGAAGTATCCCAGCAGACGCGCCATGAAACGACCGCCTACATCTTTGAAGGCCAGTGTCGGTCCGTGGAAAAGTTCGAGCGAGTAGATGTTATCCGCTACTTTCACCAAAGGTACATCAAAACTTAAGGTATCATATACAATCTGTTTCAGGGTATCGGCAGGAACATCTTCGCCAAAGAACGCATCAGCAACACGATAGGCTATTTCCTGAAAAGACAATGTATCAATCGTATCGTAGAACTCTTGTGGAAGAGGTTTGACAGTCATAGGCATAAACAGTCCCTTATCGGCTGCAAGCCCTTTCACCACTGCTTCCTGGAGGGAAGCCATTGGTGCTTGTTTATTCGTACTATAATATTTCATAATCTATGGTGACTTATTTCATGAATTCTTTTATAAACTCGTCTTCTTTCAGCACACCGTAACTACCGTTGCAGGCAGATACCTCGTCGTATACCTGCACTTCATCCGGTTCGATGCCCGGATACCAGATAAGGAACGGGATAGGATCGGAAGTATGCGTGCGAAGTTCGCAGGGAGTAGGATGGTCGGGCAATACGGCAATCGCTACCGGTTCGTCCCAATCTTTCACTGCTTCGTAGATAGGTCCTACGGCACGTTTATCCAGATTCTCGATCGTGAGAAGTTTCAAGTCGATGTCTCCTTCGTGCCCGGCCTCATCGCTGGCTTCAATGTGAAGATAAACAAAATCGTCCGTTTTCAGGGCTTCCAGTGCGGCAGCTACTTTATTCTCGTAATTCGTATTATAAAGCCCGGTCGCCCCTTCCACAGCAATACGACGCAAACCGGCATAGTAACCGATTCCGTTAATCAAGTCGACAGCCGAGATTACCGCTCCCTTTTTTACTTGCGGGAAAGTTTCGGAGAAAGTAGGCATCTGCGGACGATAACCGGGACTCCAGGGCCAAATACTGTTCGCAGGGTCTTTACCTTCTGCCATGCGTTTCAGGTTCAACGGATGGTTCTTCAACAGTTCCTGTGATTTCAGAATCAGGTCGTTAATCAGATCTGCCGTTTCTTGCGCTTCCGGTGCCAGAGGTTTCACCATCAACGGACGGAAAGGTTTCAAAGGTACATCGTGCGGAGGTGTACAGTCCAGTTCTTTATTACCTCCCTTGATAACCAATAGATGGCGGTACTGAACTCCTGTATGAAAGCGTACGCGGTCATTGCCCAGTTTTTCTTGCAAATATTGAATCAATACATCTGCTTCTTCCGTAGATATATGCCCGGAAGAGTGATTCTTCAGAATTTCCCCCTTCCACACAAATCAGATTACAACGCATTGCCATCTCGCCCGGTTTCAGGTCTACACCGATACTTGCCGCTTCCAGCGGGCCGCGACCTTCGTATACTTTCGGAAGATTATATCCCAATACGGACATATTGGCAACCTCACTGCCCGGATGAAAGCCTTCGGCTACGGTTATCAACCGCCCGTTACGTCCCATGCGGGCCAACTTATCCATGTAAGGCGTTTTGGCATATTGCAGGAGCGTCTTGTCCCCTAATGACTTCACTGGCCAATCGGCCATTCCGTCTCCCAATATGATAATATGTTTCATAAGGCATTAAACGTTTGCGATGCTCATGATGTCGGCAAATACTCCGGCAGCCGTTACACCGGCACCGGCACCGTATCCTTGAATCATCATCGGATATTCCTTATAGCGCTCTGTTGTCAGCAGGATAATGTTGTTACTGCCTTCCAACCCATAGAACGGATGGTTGGCGCCCACTTCCTGCAGGCCGACAGAGGCTTTTCCGTCTCTCCAGTTTGGCAACGAAACGCCAATGTTTATGTTCTTTCTCCAATACCTGACGACGGGCTTCAAAGTCTGCGTCGAGGCTCGGCACTCGTTTCCAGAAGTCGTCCAGAGAACCTTCGAAGAAGTCGTTCGGAACAAAGAGATTCTTTTCTACATCTTCCTGTTCGATGCGGTATCCGGCTTCACGTGCCAGAATCACCAGTTTACGGATTACGTCCTTTCCACTGAGGTCGATACGCGGATCCGGTTCGGAGTAGCGTTCTTCCTGTGCCATTTTGATGGTTCGGCTGAAAGGAATGTCGGCGCTTATCTTATTGAAGATATAATTTAATGTACCCGAAAGTACTGCTTCGATTTTCAAGATTTTGTCACCACTATGAATCAGGTCGTTGATCGTGTTGATAATCGGAAGACCTGCACCTACGTTTGTTTCGAACAGATACTTCACACCACGTTGGCGGGCAATCGTTTTCAGTTCACGATAGTTTTCGTAAGCGGAAGAAGCGGCAATCTTGTTGGCAGCTACCACAGAGATATTGTGTTGCAAAAGATCTTTGTAGAGTGAAGCAATATCGGGACTGGCCGTACAATCTACAAATACGGAGTTGAAGATATTCATTCCTACAATCTCGTCACGAATTGTCTGCAGATTACTGTCTTTTCCTTTCTGCTGCAACTCTTCACGGAAATTGGCGAGGTCGAAACCTTCACGGCTGAACATCGCTTTCGTTGCGTCAATGATACCTACAACGTGGAGTTTCAGTCCGTTTTCCATCATCAGCTTCTGTTGCTGACAACGAATCTGCTCTACCAGACTACCGCCTACCGTACCGATACCGCAGATAAAGAGATTCAATACCTGATATTCGGACAGGAAGAAAGAGTCGTGGATAACGTTCAGGGATTTACGCAATGATTTGGAATCGACAACAAAAGAGATGTTGGTTTCCGATGCGCCTTGTGCACAAGCGATCACATTGATACCGTTGCGTCCCAGCGTACCGAACAATTTACCTGCGATGCCCGGCGTATGTTTCATGTTCTCACCTACAATGGCGACTGTCGCCAAGTTTCTTTCTGCCAGAATCGGAGAAATCTCGCCCATCTCTATCTCTTTCGCAAATTCCTCGTTCAGCACTTCACAAGCCAGGTCGGCATCGGCATTACGCACACCGATAGAAGTACTGTTCTCCGATGAAGCCTGCGATACGAGGAACACACTGATACCGTTCTTTGCCAAAGCCTTAAAGATACGGTAGTTCACACCAATCACACCTACCATACCGAGTCCCTGCACCGTTATCAGACTTGTATCGTTGATAGACGAAATACCTTTAATGGCTTTACTTTGCGGATTGGAGACTTCTTGTTTGATAACCGTTCCCACTCCGTCCGGATTGAATGTATTCTTTATTATAATAGGAATATTCTTGTGACATACGGGATAGATAGTCGGCGGATAAACCACTTTGCACCGAAGTTACAAAGTTCGGTCGCTTCTACATAGCTCAGTTCGGTAATGGTATAAGCCGTTGAAATCACACGCGGATCAGCGGTCATGAAGCCATCCACATCTGTCCAGATCTCCAGACTGTCGGCATTGAGCGCCGCAGCAATGATGGCAGCCGTATAATCCGAACCGCCGCGACCGAGATTGGTTACTTCTCCGGTTGTCTTGTCGGAAGAAATAAAACCCGGCACCAATGCTACTTTCGGGATAGAGCTGAAAGTCTCTTTTACCAGTTTGTTGGTCAGATCAGCGTCAATCGTATGTTTGTTATGCTTCTTTTCAGTTTTGATAAAAGTACGCGAATCGAACCACTTGGCATCCTTAATCAGCTCGGCAACAATGATAGATGAAAGGCGTTCACCATAGCTGACGATTGTATCCGAAGTTTTCGGGGAAAGGTCTCTAATCAGATAAATTCCCTGGAAGATGTCCTTCAATTCGTTCAGCAGCTCGCCAATCTGACGTTGCAACGATACTTGCTTTTCTCCGGCAGGAATCACCTCCTTAATCATCTCCACATGACGGTAAACGATTTCGCGAAACTCGCCCTCGTAGGCTGAATCTCCTGCTGCCGCCATCTTCGATGTATTTATCAATTTGTCAGTGATGCCTCCCAATGCGGAAACAACTACAATAACCGGTTCGCCGGCCGATGCCGACTCTACAATTCTCTTTACGCTTAAAATGCTGTTCACGGAACCTACGGACGTTCCGCCGAATTTCATTACTTTCATGAAGATACTTATTTAAATACAATCCCCTCGAGTATAGTTATTACAGAGCGATTGGTTGTTTACGAATAAGTTGAAATTGAATTTTGCCTGCTTATACAGGCGTGAATCACGTAGATACACAAATTACTATCCATAACCCCTAAGGGTCATGGTACACATGGATGTGACTGTATGTGGATAGTACTTCATCATAGTCCTTGTTTCTACTCTTGTTTTTGATAAGTGTCGCAAAAGTAATAATAAAAACGTTCAATCTATCACTTTTTCGGTTTTTTTCTGATAAAAAGAATCCTACGTTTCTTTTCTCCTCAATCAACAGACAGTATTTTTATGACATTTTGCTACTTATTTATCAATTATATTGTTATATTTGCGAAAACAATCGCACAAAATCAGCTTATGAACCCTCTAAATACTTCCGTATTGTTAATGTACACAGGTGGAACAATTGGTATGATTGAAAACACCACAACCGGTGCTTTGGAGAGTTTCAACTTCGAACAACTTCAGAAACACGTTCCCGAATTGCAGAAATTCAACTTTCCAATTGATACTTACCAGTTTGACCCTCCCATGGATTCTTCGGACATGGAACCGGATATGTGGCGGAAGCTGGTCTGTATCATTCACGAAAATTACAACCGCTATCAGGGATTCGTCATTCTGCATGGCACGGACACAATGGCGTACACTGCGTCAGCACTCAGCTTCATGTTGGAAGGACTGGACAAACCTGTTATTCTGACAGGTTCGCAACTGCCGATAGGGGTACTCCGCACGGACGGAAAGGAAAATCTGATGACGAGTATTGAAATTGCCGTTGCACAGAATAAGGAAGGAAAAGCGCTTGTCCCGGAGGTCTGTATCTTCTTCGAGAACCATTTGATGCGGGGAAATCGCACTACCAAAATAAATGCCGAAAACTTCAACGCTTTCCGGTCATTCAATTATCCGGTACTGGCCGAAGCGGGGATTCATATTAAATATAATAATGTACAGATTCATGTGAACGGAGAAGAACGGGAATTGAAACCGCACTATTTACTGGATACCAATGTGGTCGTTCTGAAACTTTTCCCCGGCATTCAGGAGAATGTAGTGGCTACCATTCTGAAAATAGAAGGATTGAAAGCGGTAGTACTCGAAACGTACGGTTCCGGCAACGCTCCCCGGAAGGAATGGTTCATCCGCTTGCTCTGCCAGGCCAGTGCACGGGGAATCATCATTGTCAACGTGACACAATGTAGTGCAGGTACCGTAGAAATGGAACGTTACGAAACCGGATATCAGTTGTTGCAGGCAGGGGTTGTCTCCGGATATGACAGTACGACGGAATCTGCTGTGACGAAATTAATGTTCTTATTGGGACATGGATATACAGCGGACGAGGTGCGCGACCGGATGAACCGTTCAATGGCGGGAGAAATAACTCTATAAACTTACCGGTTCTATATAACGTTCCGTCCAGCATTGAGGAAGGTATCCGGTACCGATGAGGACTTCTTTCCTTACCGTCCAACAGTTAATAACATTTCAGCAATAACGATGAGTTTGGAAACGGATGATTGAACAATAAACTGATTTTGCCGGGATTTGTTTTGCGCGTTGAACAGATTATACATACTTTTGTATTCTCTAGAAAACTAATAAGAATGCAATGGCTAAAGAAAAGACCGTATATGTGTGTAGTAACTGCGGACAGGATTCACCGAAATGGGTAGGCAAATGTCCGTCGTGCGGAGAATGGAATACGTATGTTGAGGAAATCGTACGGAAAGAGCCGGTTAACCGCCGGCCGGTATCGGGCATAGAAACGCAAAAGCCCAAGCCGGTTATTCTTAGTGAGATCATAGCGGACGATGAACCGCGAATCAATATGCATGATAATGAACTGAACCGCGTACTGGGCGGCGGACTTGTTCCGGGTTCTTTAGTACTGATCGGCGGCGAACCGGGAATCGGAAAATCAACGCTCGTCATGCAGACCGTACTGCACATGCCGGAAAAGAAAATCCTTTATGTATCCGGTGAGGAAAGTGCACGGCAATTAAAATTACGTGCCGACCGTCTTTCTGAGGTTTCCAGCGACTGCTTCATTGTTTGTGAGACTTCCCTTGAACAGATTTATGTCCATATCAAAAATACGAATCCGGATTTGGTTATTATCGACTCCATACAGACTATCTCTACGGAAACCATCGAATCGTCTCCCGGAAGTATCGCTCAGGTCAGAGAGTGTTCGGCATCTATCCTACGTTTCGCAAAGGAGACTCATACGCCGGTCTTGCTTATCGGACATATAAATAAAGAAGGGAGCATTGCAGGCCCCAAGGTGCTGGAACATATCGTTGATACAGTTCTCCAATTTGAAGGTGACCAACATTATATGTACCGTATTTTACGCAGTATCAAGAATCGCTTCGGTAGTACGGCCGAACTGGGTATTTATGAGATGCGGCAGGACGGGCTACGCCAGGTGAGCAATCCTTCGGAACTACTGCTTAGCCAAGACCATGAAGGAATGAGCGGAGTAGCAATCGCTTCTGCTATCGAAGGAGTACGTCCCTTCCTGATTGAGACTCAGGCTCTGGTAAGCTCCGCTGTTTATGGTAATCCCCAACGTTCGGCAACCGGATTTGATATACGAAGAATGAATATGCTGCTGGCTGTTCTCGAAAAACGTGTCGGATTCAAGCTGGCACAGAAAGATGTGTTCCTGAATATTGCCGGAGGATTGAAAGTGAATGATCCGGCTATCGACCTGCCGGTTATCAGTGCCATCCTTTCTTCCAATATGGATGCAGCCATTGAGCCGGAAGTTTGCATGGCGGGAGAAATCGGATTGTCGGGAGAGATACGTCCTGTGAATCGGATTGAACAACGTATCGGTGAGGCCGAGAAGCTTGGCTTCAAGCGTTTCCTGTTGCCCAAATATAATTTGCAAGGCATTGATACGAAGAAGCTAAGATAGAGTTAGTGCCCGTAAGAAAGGTAGAAGAGGCGTTCAGGGCTTTATTCGGATAAGACACTGATTTATGTTATCTGCCTTATCTTTTTATAATCTAAAGTAACAATAACCAAATGATACAAGAATACCAACTCCGCGTACTTCCCGAAATCGCAGCGAACGAACAACGGCTGAAAGAATATCTCTCTGAAGAGAAAGGACTAAATTTACGCAATATCAATGCTACCCGCATCTTAAAGCGAAGCATTGACGCTCGTCAGCGAACGATTTTCGTCAATCTGAAAATACGGGCCTACATCAACGAAATGCCTGAAGAAGATGAATACGAGCATACGGTATATAATAGTGTGGAAGGAAAACCACAAGTAATTGTGGTTGGTGCAGGTCCCGGCGGATTGTTCGCCGCTCTGCGCCTTATCGAACTCGGATTACGCCCGGTGATTGTAGAACGCGGAAAAGATGTGCGTGAACGGAAAAAGGACCTGGCGCAAATCAGTAGAGAACATACGGTAAATCCGGAATCCAATTATAGTTTCGGAGAAGGGGGTGCAGGAGCTTATTCGGACGGGAAACTTTATACCCGCAGTAAGAAAAGAGGAAATGTAGACAAGATATTGAATGTATTCTGCCAGCATGGGGCTTCTACGGCGATATTAGTAGATGCGCATCCGCATATCGGGACAGACAAGTTGCCACGTGTCATTGAAAATATGCGGAATACGATCATCGAATGTGGCGGAGAAGTACATTTCCGGACAAGAATGGATGCGTTGATTATTGAGAATAACGAGATCAAAGGCATTGAGACAAATACAGGAAAGACTTTTCTAGGTCCTGTGATACTTGCAACCGGGCATTCGGCAAGGGATGTTTATCGTTGGCTCGCAGCTAATAATGTAACGATTGAGGCAAAAGGTATCGCTGTAGGTGTCCGTTTGGAACACCCGGCAACACTGATCGACCAGATACAATATCATAATAAAAACGGAAGGGGAAAATATCTCCCTGCTGCAGAATATAGTTTCGTCACCCAAGTTGAAGGCAGAGGCGTGTATAGTTTCTGTATGTGTCCCGGCGGCTTTATCGTCCCTGCAGCCAGCGGACCGGAGCAAGTGGTAGTGAACGGTATGTCACCTTCGAATCGTGGCTCGCGCTGGAGTAATTCGGGAATGGTGGTAGAGATACAGCCGGAAGATTTCATAAATGAAGAGTTGAGAATGGAAAGTGGAGAGTTAGCTGCGCAACAAAATGAACAACTACTCGCTCTTAACCCTTCTCTCAGTAGCTCTCAACTTTCGATGTTCAATACCCAACTTCTCCCCCTGCACTTTCAGGAAGAATTGGAACGTCAATGTTGGTTGCAAGGCAGCAGACGTCAGACAGCTCCAGCACAGCGTATGCTGGATTTCACCCGCAAGAAGCTGAGTTACGACTTACCCGAATCTTCTTACAGCCCGGGATTGATTTCTTCTCCGCTTCATTTCTGGATGCCGGAGTTTATCAGCAAAAGATTATCTCTCGGTTTCCAACAATTCGGACGCAGCAGTCATGGCTTCTTGACCAACGAAGCCGTTATGATTGGGGTAGAAACACGTACCTCTTCCCCTGTCCGCATCATACGAGATAAAGAGACGCTTCAACACGTAACCGTCCGCGGACTATTCCCTTGCGGAGAGGGTGCGGGCTATGCCGGAGGAATCGTTTCTGCCGGAGTAGACGGAGAACGGTGTGCGGAAGCAGTAGCCAACTATCTGAATCAATCATCCGAACAATAGAAAAGAATGAACTACAAACCTGAAATAGCAATTATTGAGCCGAATACTCTCTGTAGCCTGGGACTCAAATCCATATTGGAAGAGATCATCCCTATGGCAACGATCCGTACCTTCCATAACTTCAATGAGTTAATGGATGATACGCCGGATATGTACGCCCATTATTTTATCTCCGCACAAATCTATGTGGAGCATAACGCTTTCTTCCTTCCCCGGAAGCGAAAAACGATTGTCCTTGCCAGTGACAGCCCGCAATTCCAACTTTCCGGTGTTCCGGTACTCAATATTTATGAGTCGGAAGAAAAACTGGTAAAGAATATCCTGAAACTTCATCAACATGCTCATCACAACGGATATCCCGTGAAGGATATGCCTCCGATGATTCCTGCAGAACATCCTCAGGTACTTTTATCTGCTCGCGAAATTGAAGTACTCGTGCTGATTACCAAAGGGTTAATCAACAAAGAAATAGCAGATAAACTGAATATCAGCCTGACTACCGTTATCACTCACAGGAAAAACATAACAGAGAAATTAGGTATTAAATCGGTATCCGGTCTGACTATTTATGCCGTAATGAACGGATATATAGAAGCAGACCGGATATAAGTGTTTTTACTATTGACTATCAATTAGCCCATACTACTGAGTTATATGGCATATCAGAAAGATCGGTGTAATCTGTCCACTCTTTGCTGTTCCAATCAAAATCAGAAGTGGTGCGCCCTTTTTTCTTTATCGGAAAAGAGCACGGTGATTGTACCGATACGGTCAAGTCTGTTAGTTATTGAAACAACTTTCTTATCGGACAATTGAGCAAACGGTTCTTGTAACTGTAACTTGCTGCTCTCCTTATCTGGTTCAAGAAGACGGAAACTGCTGCCACGATTGTCACCTGATGAGTAATAAATCATGTAACCGACCTTCTTTTGGTATAATAAGGAAGGACTACCGCTATCGGGAAGTGCCATTCCGAAATAAAACGGAATAATGGCATCTGCTTCAATCCCTTCAAGTACATAAAAGCCATTTCTATAATTATACAACATGGGAACCCATTTCCCGTTTCCTTTCCTTGCCGACAATAAAATAATCTCATTACCTTGCATAAACACACCCGGATAATCCCCGAATTGTTCAGGAGTAAATCCTTCCGGAAGTTCAAATTGAGGTTCCGGCATAGGAAAATTACTCCGCGTCTTAGTTGCATAATTACTTTGTTCCAAACCTGCGGAAACATTATATAATGAATATCCTTTACCTCTCTGTTGAATGGCCGCAATATCATTTCCGCTGCCAATAACCAATGCCAGTGTATTATAATCGTAGAAACTTAAAGCTTTCCACTCGCCTGTACAGAAATCAAGGAAGAAGGGTTGCTGCACACCATTTTCTTTTGCCAGCCCGCACAGCCCATAAGTCTTTTGAAGATTGACAACCGAACGGAAGTCCGGATGTGCACTCATATCCCACGTTTTTTTACCAATGACGGTTTCTTCAGCATACGCCCGCTCTATTGTCTTGTCGGTCTCATTTATTCCATACAGTCTGAAATCTTTAGGCGTTTGTCCATCTGCAAGTAGTACTTTTCCCAACGACATTCTCTCACTTGCCCTGTTCAGGAATATCTCAACACGTGATTCCGGCTTGCGATAAGGCATTCGGATACTCATTCCATTCGAATGCCTCTCTACAATCTCCGCACTGACAGGTCCAAGATATCCTTCCGGGAACAAGGGTTCTCCAAGATCCCAACGAAAGTCAAAGTCCACCTGGTCGCCTTCCTGAAAACCATCACCATAAATATGAACGATATCTCCCGGTTTAACCGTTTGGTTAGCTTCCGTCACCCCTGCATTAGTCACCAATATCTTTTTTGACGGACCGTCCTTTTTCATCGCTGCAAGAGGTCAATGAAAAGCAGAGAAGTGTTATAGCCCAAGCGAATAGTTTATTCTTTGTCATAATCCGTTTCTATTTAGTTCTGTTGTCGGGCAAAGATATGATATTATCAGGCAAATAAAGAATATTTCCGACAAAATCTTCCGGATATTCATAGCATATTTTGTTTTTCTATACTGCATAATCCTAATAAATGAGGATTGCCTGTCAACGATATTTGCCGTTACTTTGCACCAGATAAATTAACAGCAGATGAAGACAAAGAAGATTATGATTGCCCTCATGCTCCTGACGACAGGGACAGCATGGGCTGAAGATTTCCCCAAAGACTCACTAAAAATAGTAGACATCGAAGAAGTGGTAGTGATTGCTACTCCGAAAGAGAACCGTAAACTACGTGAGTTGCCGGTAGCTACCACATTATTATCTCAAAAAGATATGCAAGCAAATCAGGTACACTCCGTGAAAAACCTGACAGGCATCGTTCCTAACCTGTTTATCCCTGACTATGGTTCCAAACTGACTACTTCGATTTATATCCGCGGAATCGGTTCACGTATCAACACCCCCTCCGTAGGGCTTTATGTAGACAATATCCCTTATATCGACAAGTCCGCTTTCGACTTCAACTACGCTGATATCGAACGTATTGACATTCTTCGTGGTCCGCAAGGTACTCTTTACGGCCGTAATACAATGGGCGGACTAATCAAGATACATACCAAATCTCCTTTCACTTATCAAGGGACTGATATCCGAATGGGAGCCGCCACCTACAACGACTATAATGTTTCACTGACACATTATCATCGTATCTCCGACCGTTTTGCTTTCTCCACCGGAGGTTTCTATGAACATACAGGAGGTTTCTTTGAGAATGCAGCACGCAACAATGAGAAAATAGATAAAAGCAACGCCGGAGGCGGACGCTTCCGCGGTATTTATCTGCCGACACCGAATCTGAAAGTCGATATGACATTGAGCTACGAATATAGTGACCAGGGGGGATATCCTTATAAATATACAGGTGTTACAGAAGGAGAAGAAACTCGCCCCGAATATATCGGAAAAATCGCCAACAACGAACGCAGTAGCTATCGTCGCGGATTATTAAACTTCGGAGTTAATATAGAATATCAAGCCAGGACATTTATTTTAAATGCGGTCACAGGCTACCAAAACCTGAATGACCGTATGTTTCTCGATCAGGACTTTACAGAAAAAGACATTTATACTCTGGAACAGAAACAAAGAGCAAATACAATTTCTGAAGAGATCGTATTCAAATCAAAGCCGGAGAAGCGTTGGCAATGGGCAACCGGAGTTTCCGGATTCTATCAGTGGTTACATACAAGCGGTCCGGTAGATTTCAGGCAAGAAGGCGTAAAAACTGTAATTGAAAGTAATGTAAACAAAATATTTGAAGGGCTTGCTGGTCCCAAGATGCGCATGACAGCCAATAATTCCATATTGGGAGTTGGCGGTAGTTTTGACACTCCGATATTAAATGGAGCTGTTTTTCATCAGTCAACATTCAATAATCTGTTTATCAAAGGACTATCTGCCACAATCGGTCTACGTTTAGACTACGAGAAAATTAAGATGGAGTATAATTCTATCAGCAACCCTCTAAACTTTGACTTCTCTTTAGCAATGGGACCTATGAATATTACCAGTAAAGGTTTGGAAGCTATAAGCTCATTCATTGGCAAGGAATCCACCGACTACGTACAATTACTTCCTAAATTCGCTCTCCAGTATGAATGGGAAAAAGGAAACAGTATTTATGCAACTGTATCCAAGGGATATCGTTCGGGAGGCTACAATATTCAGATGTTTTCTGATTTAGCACAAGGAGCTTTAAAAAATTCAATGTTGGATGCATTAGCTGCCGACCCGAACTTTTCTTTAATGGCGGAGAGAATATTAGGAATGAAAGATGAACTGCCGGAGGTGAAAGCAACGACTCAATACAAGCCCGAATATTCCTGGAACTATGAAATAGGTTCTCACCTGACTTTGTGGGAAGGTAAACTTTGGGCTGACCTTGCCGCCTTCTACATGGATACACGCGACCAACAAATTTCTCAAATGGCAGAAAGTGGTTTGGGACGTGTCACAATCAATGCAGGAAAAAGCAGAAGTTATGGTGTCGAAGCTGCCCTACGTACCAGCCTGACAAATGAGTTGAGTCTAAATGCAAGCTACGGATATACGTATGCCACCTTTACAGATTATGTAACAAAGCAAAAAGACAGTGAGGGTAATCTTACGGATAAGTCATATAACGGCAAGTATGTACCCTTCGTCCCCAAGCATACATTAAATATCGGCGGAGAATACGCTATTACTTGCAATCCCCGTTCTATCTTTGACCGCGTAGTGTTCCAAGCAAACTATAACGCTGCCGGACGAATCTATTGGACTGAGCAAAATAACGTCAGCCAATCCTTCTACGGTACTCTCAACTGGCGCACAAACTTAGAAATAGGTGATGCAATGATTAGTTTTTGGGCACGTAACTTCTTGAATAAAGATTATGCAGCCTTCTACTTTGAAACGATGAACAAAGGGTTCATGCAACAAGGACGTCCGATGCAATTTGGGATAGATCTTCGCTGCCGATTCTAAGGAACTATAAGGAGGGCGGAGATCCCCGCTCTTACAATAATTTACTTCGAATAAAAAAAGGAAGAACTGATTAAGTTCCTCCTTTTTTATTTATCCAATATCAATGAAGCGTTATTTCTTCGCTAACTCATTAATTACGTCCATAATCTTCTGACCGATTTCTTCGGCAGCTTCCATCGTAGACGCTTCGCTATACACGCGAATAATCGGTTCCGTATTACTCTTGCGCAGATGTACCCATTTGTCGGGAAAGTCAATTTTTACACCGTCAATATCATTGATCTCTTCGTTCTTATAGATTTCTTTCACTTTGGCAAGGATGGCATCTACATCGATTTCCGGAGTCAGATCGACACGGTTCTTGGCAATGAAATAAGGAGGATAGGTTGCACGCAACTCGCTAACCTTCTTACCTTCGTGTGCCAAATGGCTAAGGAATAATGCGATACCTACCAAAGCATCACGTCCATAGTGGCTGGCCGGATAGATTACCCCACCGTTTCCTTCGCCACCGATAACAGCATTGGTTGCCTTCATCTTTGTTACTACGTTTACTTCGCCTACGGCAGAAGCATTATATTCCATACCATACTTACGAGTCACATCACGCAAAGCACGGGTAGAACTCAAGTTAGAAACAGTGTTACCCGGAGTATGTTTCAGTACATAATCGGCTACAGTAACCAATGTATATTCTTCACCGTACATGTTACCGTTCTCACAGATCATAGCCAAACGATCAACATCCGGGTCTACAACAAATGCAACATCCGCTTTTCCACCTTTCATCAGGTTCATGATGTCACCCAGATTCTTTTCCAAAGGTTCCGGATTGTGCTGGAAATTACCGGTAGGCTCGCAGTAGAGTTTTTCTACATGTTTCACGCCCAGACGCTCAAGCAATTCAGGAAGAATAATACCGCCTACCGAATTCACACAGTCGATAGCTACACGGAAACCGGCTTTCTTAATGGCTTCTACATCCACTAAGTCAAGAGCCAGCACGCTATCAATATGCTTCTGATTATAGGTCAGGTCTTTACGATAAGAACCCAGATGATCTACATCTGCATAGTCAAATTCCTCAGCTTCAGCAATACGAAGAACTTCGTTACCTTCGGCTGCATTCAGAAATTCACCATGTTCATTCAGTAATTTTAATGCGTTCCACTGCTTGGGATTGTGAGAGGCTGTCAGGATAATACCTCCACTGGCACCTTCCATGGTTACAGCCAGTTCGGTAGTCGGAGTAGAAGCCAAATCGATGTCCACTACATCCCATCCCATTCCCATTAAGGTACCGACTACTACGTTCTTTACCATTTCACCGGAGATGCGGGCGTCACGTCCCACAACAATCTTATTGCTTTTTACTTTGCAAGTCTTACGTATTAAAGTAGCATAAGCCGAAGTGAATTTTACGATGTCGAGCGGATTCAATCCTTCGCCCGCTCCTCCGCCGATTGTTCCGCGGATTCCAGAGATAGATTTGATTAGAGTCATAGGTTTTAACTAATAGATTTATTTAATGTTAGTGCTTTAACTTTTTGCTTTTTCAAACTTCCAGATATCATAATAATATGGAATCACATTCTGTTGCGAAATACTATGCCCCATTTTTGAAGGAATAATCAAACGTACATGAGCATTATCCCGCAAGTATGGCAATGCCAACAGCCATCCACCGGGAATAGCTGTTCCGTACGAATTTGCTGTCCACAAATAATCATAATCAAGAGGAGTGCTTAAAACAATTCCATAAGCTGATGAATTTTCGTTGACATAACGGAATGTAAGGGGAGATCTATAATAATCAGAAGCATTAATATATTCAGGAAGGACAACATTGAAACAAGTCAACTCATTACTCGCTATATTCTTTTCCAGATAGCGGGCACAAATCACATTATTATTAGCAAAAGTATCTTCCGGATCATCCTCATTTCCACGATCTACAATCTGCATATAGACGCCATTTGAGAAAGCAACATATTCATTTCTTGACAGATCGGTAATTGTATCCCGTTCGAACTCCTCTAAGGAGATCACATTAATTGCACTATCTTTGATGAACTTATTCACCGCATTCTTTTCATCCTCCAGCATTTCTGCATAAGTCTTAGAATTGTCGCATGCCTGGAACAGACTTCCGGCTGCTATCACAGAGAGAAATAAAAATATAAGTTTCTTCATTATCTGTTAATTAGCTATATTCCGCACAAATGTATCTCAAAATCATTAAAAGTTGAAAGAGGAATGTTGAAAGTTCGTATCTTTTAACCTTTCAATATTCACTTTTAACCTTCCGCACTCAGCTTTTTGCTGTGAGTAAAGGTTTATATTTCTCCAGTGCTTTCTCAAAGACAGCTTTGGCCTCCTCCATTGTTCCGAAAAACTCACCGCCCGAGGCATTGAGATGTCCGCCTCCGTGGAAAAATTCGGCAGCCAACTGATTGCATGGGAAGCTCCCTACCGAACGAAGGGAAATTTTAATCATCGGCTTCTCCGTATCCTCACGCAGGAAGCAGGAGAAACAAACGTTTTTAATAGTAAGAGGGATATTCACAAACCCTTCGCTATCACCTTTTATATAATTAAACTTACTCTGTTCGGCTTTTGTCAATGTGATTAAGGCTGCATTGTAGTCCGAATAAACAGTCATATTAGACAACACATATCCCATTAGACGCAAACGGCTTTCCGAGTACGTATTATATACTTTACGATAGATATCATCCTTATCAATCCCTTTGGAAAGAAGTTCGCTGATGATAAAATAAATTTCCCGATTGTTGGAGTTGTAGGTGAATCCGCCTGTATCCGTCATCATACCTGTGTAGATACATTCGGCTCCTTCTTTAGAGATGTCGCTAAAATAGCCCATACGGCAGATCAACCGAAAGATCAATTCGGAAGTAGAAGAAATCTTCGGGTAAGACATCGTAATCTTACAGAATTCTTCCGGGTAAAGATGATGATCGATCATTATTTTACGTGCGGGAGAAGCTGCTATCGCATCCGCCATATCATCAATACGTTTCAATGCATTGAAATCCAGACAGCAGATTACGTCTGCTTCGGCTATCAACTTATCCGCAAATTCTTTGTAACGGTCGTACAAGAGAATGTCTTTGCTGCCCGGCATCCACCGAAGGAAATCGGGGAAAGCATTGGGAACGATTACGTTTACTGTCTTTTCCTGTGAATCAAAAAAATGGTATAATCCTAGTGAAGAACCGATAGCATCACCATCAGGAGATACATGAGATACAATTACTATTTTGTCAGCCCGTTCAAACCATTTGGTAAAATGATCTATTTTGGCTTGTTCAATTACTTTCGTCAACATACTATAATACTTTATCAAGATGCAAATGTACGATAAATCTTCGTACTTAGAGCAAAAACCGCACAGAACCTTTTTCGGATAAAGAGATAAAACGCAAACCAGACTGTTTACATTCCTCTTCAAAGAGTTGCTTGCGATGTTCCGAAAGGGATGCATCTAATATAATGCACTCCGGAGCAAAGAGCAACCTGAGTTCTTTCAAATGACCATTATAGCCTTTGCATAAGTAAAGATAATCAATATATAACGGAGTAGCGGCAGATTTGTTTCGCCAGCGATGATCGGTCACCATACAAATGCGTCGTCCATGGTAAGACAGTATTTGTTCCCGGCAGCAGAGCGCGGTATCTTGATAATCGGCTGTCACCTCTAACGGCGACAATAATTGGTGATGATTCCAATAATTTGTTGCAACACGATACAACTGCCTTTTATCAGAAAGACTATCTCCATAAACTATCCGTGAATTCCCATTATTGTCTATACAATGAACTGCCGGACAACCGCGAACATTATAGAAAACAATACTATCCAGAGGACGGTCCACCCAGGACATAGACACATGATAGACACCTAACAATAATATTGAAAAGAGACAGATCAGAAGATTCTTTAATCCCCGGTTTGCGAAATAGTAAAACACCAGACCGCCGGAGAGGTAAAGGCCGAGTACTTCCAACTGATATAGCCATATTCCGTCAATAGAAGCATAAGGAAGCTGTTCTACCCAATGAATGAAAGTATTAAGTGCATCCAGAAGAAACTTGACGCCCTCTGCTATAGAATTTTGTATCCAGTGTAGCGGAGTCAGGAGAAACATAACAACGGCAGAATACAAAATGATGGTAACCAGAGGAATGACTACTAAATTAGTAAACAGAAAATGAGTTGAAAAACGGGAGAAATAAAACATAACAAGAGGAGCAGTGCCTAGCTGTGCCGCAATAGATACGCTCATTAGTCCCCAGAAATATCTCCCGATCCTACTCTTTACCGGAAGTAACCGATAAATGGGTTTATATGTCAGTAGAATAGAAGCAACAGCCAAGAAGGATAGTTGAAAACCGACATCAAACAGCCATACCGGATTACAAAGTAACATAACCCATGCAGTCGCCGCCAACGTATTCAAAGATAAAGCCTGACGATTAAAAATATCCGCCACTGCCCAGATCGAAAACATACAAGCCGAACGGACTACCGATGGTGAAAGTCCGGTAAAAAAAGCGAAAGCCCAAAGAAGGATAAGAAGAAATACAGCCCGCAAACATCTGCCTGCGTTCCCTCTCTTCGCAACAGGACTCAATATAAAAAAGAGCAAGGCATACAACAGCCCGATATGCAACCCGGACAATGCAAGCACATGACTGGCACCAGCTACCGAATAACTTTCACGAACAGAGTCACTTAGTTCGGTTTTTATCACCTACAGTCAAAGCAGAAAGTACAGCCAGTCCGTCACCTTCAAAACCAAGTTGGCGATAAAGAGAAAGTATTCTGTCGCGACAAGAACCGGCTACCTCCAGAAGAGTGCTCTTCCGAGCAATATTTCCGTTACCGGAAGATAACATTTCTGAAGATGCCAGCATCCATTTTCCGGACACGACATATCCTGTTCCACTGATTCCCTTCCGCATCAGATAACGGGCATAGTCGAACTCATCGAAATTCTGTCCATTTACAGGCGGAGAAATACGAGCAGACACCCATAATTCATCTCCCCGCTTTAATCCGGCAGCCGCCGAATCCCGTTGCAGATATAGAATAGCCTTACAATCATCTATCGAATGAATAGCTGTCGAATCACGCTGTTCTTTCAACAATACCCGGCAAAGAAAAGTATGTTCCTTAGTTTCGGGAGTATCCGTCACCCACCCCCGATAAACCGTTTCCTCTTTCGGGAAAGTATATCCCGTTGCATGTTGTAGCTGCCAGGTTATTCCCACCCAGCCACCTGTAAAACAAAGAGCAAGAATCGCAATTCCGAAGCACCAACGCAGAGAATAGCGTCCAAGGAAATAACAACCTATAGAGAGACCGGCTAAAAAACAAAAGGCAAGGATTCCCCAAAAGAGCTCCGGCGAACCGTTGAAGAAACGATCACCACAAAAAACGCCTGCTATCCAAGGGATAACCAGGCGTATATAAGGATATCTATGGAGATATGATACCACAATTCTCTACAACTCGTGTAACCGGTGAATCATTGCTTCCGGATCCGGTGCTCCAAAGACTGCATTACCAGCTACCAAAGCATCTGCACCCGCCTCAACGAGACGTGCACCCGTTTCCAGATTCACACCACCGTCCACTTCAATCAAAGCCTTCGAGCCAGTCTGTTCAATCAAAGCACGTAGTTCACGGACTTTTTCTACGGAATGTTCAATGAACTTCTGCCCACCAAATCCGGGATTCACGCTCATGACAAGCACCATATATACATCTCGGATAATGTCCTGCAACAAAGCTACGGGAGTTGCCGGATTAATCGTCACGGCAGGTTGCATCCCTGCCTCTCTAATCTGTTGTACCACCCGATGCAAATGAGGGCAAGCCTCATAATGCACATTCATCGTATGCGCTCCCAATGCTTTTACTTCCGGGATAAACTTCTCCGGATTAACAATCATCAGATGCACATCCAACGGTTTCTTACTCAGCTTTGCCACATATTTCAGTACCGGAAAGCCGAATGAGATGTTAGGGACAAATACCCCGTCCATAATATCAATATGTACCCATTCCGCCTCACTGCGGTTTACCATTTCAATATCTTTCGCCAAATATCCGAAATCAGCGGAAAGAATGGAAGGAGCGATAATTGGTTTCATAATTCTTTTATTTTAGATTCGGTTTGTCTCGAACTCGAGACGGTTCATGTTATCTATTATCAGGTCAGTTCATTTTATATTCGTTCGTCAGACGGAATCCGCGAAGCAATTCATCCGTTTTCAGACGTTTCTTGCCGGGAAGTTGCAAAGAAAGGACAGACACGAACCCATCGGGCACAGCCACCTTTATATATTTCTTCCCATCCGTCACAATCGTTCCGGCAGACAATTGATGCGCTTCACTAACTTTTTCGCTTTCGAAAATCTTCACGACCACCACTTCTCCTTCAGGACTGACCAATTCACTCCAGGCAGCCGGATAAGGAGAGAGTCCGCGAATAAAATCATAGACTTTCTTCACCGGTTGATTCCAGTCGATCCGGCAAGTCTCTTTGAATATCTTCGGAGCAGGACGAAGCTCACCGACAATCGCCATTTCTTCCTGCGGAACCGGTTTTACCACACCGTTCAGAATGGCGTCCACCGTCTCAACGACCAGCTTTCCGCCCAACATCATCAGTTTATCATGCACAATCTCTACATTATCCGTATCGGCAATAGGTACACGTACCTGCTGAATGACTTCTCCCGTATCTATCTCATGCTTCAGGAAGAAAGTAGTGATACCCGTTTCCGTATCTCCATTAATTACCGCCCAATTGATAGGAGCGGCCCCCCGGTATTGAGGAAGCAAAGAAGCATGGAGATTGAAAGTTCCCAACCGCGGCATACTCCACACCACTTCCGGTAACATACGGAAAGCAACCACAATCTGCAAATCCGCTTTCCATTCACGCAACGCCTGTACAAACGCCTCATCTTTCAACTTCTCCGGTTGGAGTAACGGCAAATTCTGTTCGAGCGCATATTGTTTAACGGGAGAATATTGAATCTTATGTCCGCGTCCGGCCGGCTTATCGGGCATCGTTATCACGCCCACAACGTTATATCCGCCTTCTACCAACTGACGCAAGGCCTCCACCGCAAAATCGGAGTACCCATATATACTATTCTTAAATCTTCTTTCTTCATAATCTAATCACTTTTATCTACATAGAACCCAGGCCCCGGTACCTTGTCGGACGGCGGGTGGTTAGTCTTCTGAAAAATGTACTAATACCTGCCGGTATGAGTTAAATATCTTCGATTTAGAGACAAATCCCTGATAACGTCCTTCCTCATCCACCACGGGAAGATTCCAGGCTTTGGTATCATCGAAAGTCTGCATCACCTGTTCCATTCCGTCCGAATCGAATATCTTGGCCGGGGCGGATGTCATTAATTTATTAACAGTAAAACGATGATAAAGTTCCTGACGGAACATGATGTTCCGGATATCGTCGAGCAGTACAACTCCCAACAGTTCGCCAGTCTTCTTATCCGTCACGGGAAACACATTCCGGTGGGAAGCGGCGATAGCCTTCACCAGTTCGCCTAAATCCATTTCAGGATGAACCACTACGAAATCCTTCTCCACGACATTCTCCATTTTCATCAATGTCAATACCGCTTTATCCTTATGATGCGTAAGCAGTTGTCCTTTCTTTGCCAGACGCATCGAATAGATACTATGAGGCTCAAATGCTATAATCGTAAGATAAGAACTGACAGACACAATCATCAACGGAAGGAACAAATCGTATCCTCCGGTCAGTTCAGCAATCAGGAAGACACCCGTCAACGGAGCGTGCATCACTCCACTCATAACACCCGCCATTCCCATTAAAGCGAAATTCTTTTCGGGCAGATAAGCTGAAAAAGCAAGATCATTGCTGAAATGCGAGAATACAAATCCGGCAATACATCCCAGATAAAGTGAAGGAGCAAATATACCACCACATCCACCACCACCATTCGTCGCACTGGAAGCAAATACCTTCAATAAGATAATCAACATCAAATAGACCAATAACAGATTGCCGTAGCCGTAGAACATGGAGTTGTTCATCACCGTATCCCACTCCGCCGCAGACGTTCCGTTCAGCAACAGGTTGATTGTATCGTAACCTTCACCATAGAAGGGTGGAAAGAGGAAGATGAGCACACTCAGCATAACACCGCCGAAAGCCAGTTTCTTATAAGGATTGTTGAGCTTACCGAAAACTCCTTCTACCGAGTTCATAGCACGTGTGAAGTACAGCGAAATCAGACCGCAGAAAATACCCAGCAGGATAACAAAAGGAATACGTTCCAGTTCGAATGCCTGGTCGAGATGGAACTTAAACATGGCTTCCGTGCCCGTCACGATATAAGAAACGGTTGCCGCCGTCACCGCCGAAATCAGTAACGGGAGTAAAGAAGACATAGTCAGATCTATCATCAGGACTTCCAGCGTAAACACCAGTCCGGCGATCGGAGCCTTAAAGATTCCGGCAATCGCACCTGCCGCGCCACATCCCACCAACAGCATCAACGTGCGGTGCTCCATTTTGAACAGGCTGCCCAAGTTGGAGCCGATGGCCGAACCGGTCAACACAATAGGCGCCTCTGCTCCGACCGATCCGCCGAAACCGATGGTAATGGCACTGGCAATGGTCGACGACCAGATATTATGTCTTTTGATACGCCCCTGCCTCCTCGAAATTGCATAAAGAATCTTCGTGACTCCATGGCTGATGTCATCCTTCACAATGTTACGCACAAACCAGCCTGCAAGAAAAATCCCGACTACCGGATAGACCAGATAAAGGTAGTTGGCTTCCGTCGCATTGAAATTATCCGTCAGGAAGTTCTGTATCTGGTGAATGAAGAACTTCAATAGTAAAGCGGCAAACGCAGTGAAAATCCCCACCAGAAAAACTCAATATCAGGATAAACTGTTTCTCCTTGATATTATTTTCCCGCCACTTGATGCAACGCTGCAATAAACTAAGTTTTTCCTCTTTCATTTATTCGCGAATTATCTTAATCACTCCACCTTTGTCCAGTTTTATAATACTTGAGGGTTTCGGTCTGCTCATATCGTCCTGACGATAGCCGACGATATAGTCTACTGCCGATTTGATCTCGTCACTGATTTCACTAAAGTTGGCAGCTCCCGGCTGGCCGCTTACATTGGCTGATGTAGACACGATTGCCTTGCGGAACTGCTGGCAAAGACGTTTGGAAAACGCTTCATTCGTCACACGGATTCCCACGCTTCCGTCTTCCGCAAGCAGGTTCGGAGCCAAATTGCGTGCACCGGAATAGATAATCGTCAATGGTTTATCGGCAACTTCTATCAAATCCCATGCCACATCAGGGACATCCTGTACATAAAAATCCACCTTCACAGAAGAATCAACCAGCACCAGCATAGCCTTGCTATCGGCACGTTTCTTAATCTCATATACCCGACGTACAGCTTCTTCGTTAGTCGCGTCACAGCCTATGCCCCAAACGGTATCGGTAGGATAAAGGATGACACCTCCTTCATTCATCACCTGACAGGCTTTTTTAATATCTTCTATCATTTCTTGAGTAATTTCAGTTGAGAATAACACGCAAAAGTACTACTTTTGCGTCGAATTCAAAAAGATTAAGTGAAAACAATGGAAGAAATCGTATTTCACCACACGCTACCTATTCAGTTGCGCTTCAATGACGTTGATAAATTCGGTCACGTCAACAACACCGTCTATTTTTCCTTTTACGATTTAGGCAAGACAGAATATTTCGCTTCCGTATGTCCCGGAGTCGACTGGGAGAAGACTGGCATTGTCGTTGTCCATATCGAAGCAGATTTCGTCAAACAGATCTTCGCATCAGACCATATCGCCGTACAGACTGCCGTTTCCGAAGTAGGAACGAAAAGCTTTCATCTGCTCCAACGGGTGATCGACACAAAGACGAACGAGATAAAATGTATCTGCAAATCAATCATGGTGACTTTCGACCTAGAGAGACATGAGTCCATGCCTCTGACGGAGGAATGGATAGAAGCGATCTGCAAGTATGAAGGCAGGGATTTAAGAAAGAAGAAATAAAAACATATACCTCTCAATATCAAACCAGCTCTTTCCAACCTTATCATATTGGAAAGAGCTGGTTTGATATAAGTCATATATATAGCCGCACTCCAACAGGATCAGAATCTTTATTTATCATAAGAGTATAGCAAAGTTGCTGTCTGTTTATTACAAACTTCCGCCCATCCAGTGACAAAGTTATCGTTGCCTAACATCAATCTATAAACGCAAGCTTTGATTATAAAAATGAAAGTTTCGTTTTTATAAATGAAAGTTTCGTTTATAAAAACAGAACTTGCGTTTATAGATTGATTCCTATACGAAAAAGTTCAATCCTTATCCAAGAGAAGTTTAGTCTTAATGCCGGAGAACTTTGATCTTAATGCCAAAGAAGTCATCTATTAAAAAGCCACCGTAAACACTTAATGCCACCATTAGCAAACTTCCGATTTTCTATCCCCTTTGAAATATTTTCGTCATATCTACACTCACCTCCGGTTTTTTTCGTACTTTTACCCCTTGTTGGGAAGAAGTGCCTTTCTGACCCCTGAGAGCAGAAAAAGAAAAAACAATATATAAAATGAATCACAAATGGAATTATCGACCCATTACACCCGAACAGGCAGAGACAAGCCAGACATTGGCCCAGGAATTAGGGATTAGCCCGATACTTGGACAACTTTTGGTACAGCGGGGAATAACGAAGGCAGCAGATGCCAAGAAGTTTTTCCGCCCGCAATTGCCCGACCTGCACGATCCGTTCCTGATGAAGGATATGGATATTGCAGTAGAACGTCTGAACAGGGCTATGGGAAAGAAAGAACGTATTCTAATTTATGGAGATTATGACGTAGACGGTACTACTGCCGTAGCACTAGTCTACAAGTTTATCCAACAGTTCTATTCGAACATGGATTATTACATACCCGACCGCTACAACGAAGGGTATGGCATTTCTAAAAAAGGAGTGGACTATGCCGCTGAAACCGGTGTAGGATTGATTATTGTACTCGATTGCGGCATCAAAGCAGTAGAGGAAATAACGTATGCCAAAGAGAAAGGTATTGATTTTATCATCTGTGACCACCACGTGCCGGATGACATCCTTCCGCCTGCCGTAGCCATTCTGAACGCCAAACGCCTGGACAATACGTATCCGTACACTCACCTTTCCGGTTGTGGAGTCGGCTTCAAGTTTATGCAGGCATTCGCTATCAGTAACGGTATCGAGTTCCATCACCTGATTCCTCTGCTCGATCTGGTAGCGGTAAGTATCGCTTCGGACATCGTGCCGATTATGGGCGAGAACCGTATTCTTGCTTTTCACGGACTGAAACAGCTGAACAGTAATCCGAGTGTGGGAATGAAAGCAATTATTGACGTCTGCGGACTCTCCGAACGGGAAATCACCGTCAGCGATATTGTGTTTAAAATCGGACCGCGCATCAATGCATCAGGACGTATTCAAAACGGAAAAGAAGCCGTAGACCTGCTGACGGAAAAAGATTTCTCGGTAGCGCTTGAGAAAGCCGGACAAATCAACCAGTACAACGAAACCCGCAAGGACCTCGACAAGAGCATGACGGAAGAAGCCAACAACATTGTCGCCAATCTGGAAGGGTTGGCCGAACGCGTTCTATCGTTCTCTACAATGAAGAATGGCACAAAGGAGTGATCGGTATCGTAGCTTCCCGTCTGACAGAAGTTTATTATCGTCCCGCCGTTGTACTGACACGGACAGATGACATGGCAACTGGTTCGGCACGCTCCGTTTCCGGTTTTGATGTTTATAAGGCGATCGAACATTGCCGCGACTTGCTTGAGAACTTCGGAGGGCATACATACGCCGCCGGATTATCCATGAAAGTAGAGAATGTGGATGCTTTTACCAAGCGGTTCGAGGACTTCGTTTCACGGCATATCCTGCCCGAACAAACCAGTGCGGTCATCGAAATTGATGCTGAAATTGATTTCAGGGATATTACGCCAGGTTCTTCAGTGACCTGAAGAAGTTTAATCCTTTCGGCCCGGACAATATGAAGCCGATTTTCTGCACTCATCACGTATATGATTACGGTACGCAAAGTAGTGGGACGCGATCAGGAACATATCAAGCTCGAACTGGTTGATAATAAATCGAATAATGTAATGAACGGTATTGCGTTCGGACAGAGTTCGCATGTGCGCTATATCAAGACGAAAGCGCTCGTTCGACATCTGTTACACCATTGAAGAAAACACGCACAAGCGTGGTGAAGTACAACTTCAAATCGAGGATATAAAGCCGATTGAATAAGTATCAGGAGATATTAAAACAATATTGGGGATATGACTCCTTCCGCGACTTGCAGGAGGAGATCATCACCAGTATAGGCGAAGGTAAGGATACGCTGGGACTTATGCCGACCGGAGGCGGTAAATCTATCACTTTCCAAGTGCCTGCTCTCGCCCAGGAAGTGGACTTTGCATTGTCATTACTCCTCTCATCGCCCTGATGAAAGATCAGGTGCAGAACCTGCGTAAACGCGGCATCAAGGCGCTTGCCGTCTATTCGGGCATGACACGGCAGGAGATTCTCACTGCGCTGGAAAACTGTATCTTCGGCGACTATAAGTTCCTCTATATTTCTCCGGAACGTCTGGACACGGACATATTCCGCACCAAACTGCGGTCGATGAAAGTCTCCATGATTACGGTCGACGAAAGTCACTGTATCTCACAATGGGGATATGACTTCCGCCCCGCTTACCTGAAGATAGCCGAAATACGGGAACTGCTGCCGGGTGTTCCGGTGCTGGCACTAACGGCAACGGCTACTCCGGAAGTCGTAAAAGATATTCAGTCACGGCTGAACTTTCGCGAAGAGAATGTTTTCCGCATGAGTTTCGAACGGAAGAATCTGGCATATATCGTCCGCAAAACGGACAATAAGACGGGAGAACTGCTACATATCCTGAAAAGGATAGACGGCAGCGCAATTATCTATGTCCGCAACAGGAGACGCACCAAAGAAATCACCGAATTATTAATGCAGGAAGGCATTACCGCCGACTTCTATCACGCCGGACTGGATAATGCCGTAAAAGACCTCCGGCAGAAACGCTGGCAAAGCGGAGAAATCCGCGTCATGGTAGCCACCAACGCTTTCGGCATGGGCATCGACAAGCCTGATGTCCGTATCGTACTGCATATCGACCTTCCCGACTCTCCCGAAGCGTACTTTCAAGAAGCCGGACGGGCAGGAAGGGACGGGCTGAAAGCCTATGCCGTTATCCTGTATGCCAAATCCGACAAAATGACATTGCACAAACGGGTGGCGGACACTTTCCCCGAAAAAGAATATATCCTCCAGGTATACGAACATCTGCAATATTACTATCAGATGGCAATGGGCGACGGTTTCCAATGTGTACGTGAATTTAACCTGGAAGAGTTTTGCCGGAAGTTCAAATACTTCCCGGTTCCGGTAGACAGTGCGCTGAAGATACTGACTCAAGCAGGTTATCTGGAATATACGGACGAACAGGACAACGCTTCCCGTATTCTTTTTACGATCCGGCGGGACGAGCTGTATAAACTACGGGAAATGGGTACGGAAGCGGAAACTCTGATACAGACCATTCTCCGTTCCTACACGGGAGTATTTACCGATTATGCTTATATCAGCGAAGACACACTGGCTATCCGCACCGGATTGACACGCCAGCAAATTTATAATATATTGGTGACACTGACCAAACGCCGTATCGTAGATTATATCCCGCACAAAAAGACACCTTATATAATATACACGCGCGAGCGGCTGGAACTACGTTACCTGCACATTCCGGCTTCTGTCTACGAAGAGCGCAAAGCCCGGTACGAAGCACGTATCAAAGCCATGGAAGAATATGTCACTTCCGAAAGCGTTTGCCGGAGCCGGATGTTGCTTCGTTATTTCGGAGAAAAAAATGAGCATAACTGCAAGCAATGCGACGTCTGTCTGAATCGTCACGAAACGGACTGCCTGCCCGAAGACTCTTTCAGAGAAATGAGAAAACAAATCCTGGAACTGCTTGCCCGGAAAAGTTTGCCCCCTGCCGGAATAGCGAATGCCATTGAAGCAGAAAGAGAAGATATCAGCCGGGTAATCCAATATTTATTGGAAGAAGGTGAGTTGAAGATGCAGGACGGAATGCTACATATTTCAAAATAAGTTACTACCTTTGCAGAGTAACTCAAAAATAACACACCATGCCGAACTTTTTTAAATCTTTCTTCTCCGGTAAGTCGGAAACTCCGGAAAGTGAAAAACAGAAAAACGATCAGAAAAGATTCGAGATCTTCAAATATGACGGTTTGCGTGCACAACGCATGGGACGTCCGGATTATGCAGTAAAATGTTTCACAGAGGCCCTTGCTATCGAAGAAGATTTCGAGACAATGGGTTATCTCAGCCAGCTTTATATCCAGACGGGCGAAACCGAAAAGGCCCGCGAACTGCTGGAAAAAATGGCAATCATGGAACCTCATGTGACAAACACATTCCTGACATTGGCCAATGTGTGCTTCATACAGGAGGACTACAAAGCAATGGAAGAAGCTGCCAGCAAAGCGATCGCTATCGAGGAGGGAAATGCAGTCGCACACTATCTGTTAGGCAAAGCCCGTAAAGGACAGGACGACGACCTAATGACGATTGCCCACCTGACAAAAGCGATTGCCTTGAAAGATGATTTCCTCGAAGCCCGCCTGATGCGTGCGGAAGCATTGCTGAAAATGAAGCAATATAAAGAAACAATGGAAGACATTGACGCCGTACTGGCACAGAACCCGGAAGAAGAGACCGCCATCCTGCTGCGTGGCAAGGTGAAAGAAGCCAACGGACAGGAAGAAGAAGCAGAAGCCGACTACAAACTTGTAACAGAAGTGAATCCTTTCAACGAACAGGCATATCTCTACCTGGGACAACTTTTCATCAACCAGAAGAAGTTGACAGAAGCTATCAGTCTGTTCGACGAAGCAATCGAACTGAACCCCAACTTTGCAGAAGCATACCACGAACGCGGCCGCGCCAAACTGCTGAATGGTGATAAAGACGGTTCGGTAGAAGACATGAAGAGGTCACTGGAACTGAATCCGAAAGACGAAGCTGGTCTGAACGGAGAATTCAAGAACCTGGGACCGAAACCGGAAGCATTGCCGGGAATCTTCTGATTGGCGGAAGTCATTCAACCCTGTTCCGACAGAGGGTATCCCATGTCTTTTTCATTCTTTTTTGCAGAGAAAACAAAAAAAGTATCGTTTTTTGTTTGCGTCTAGCAGAAAATTATTACTTTTGCCCCAGAATTAAAAACCAAAGCAGAAACATAGATTCGAATGAAATCATTTACTTATGCATATTACTTCTTTTTTTACTTTTACTTTAGCAACAAAGTAGAGCGGGAGTTTGTATGTATCAAGTGACAGTGATGCTTAAGGACTGAATAGAGAAATCAATCATATGAATCCCGCTCCAATATGGACGCGGGATTTTTTTATATAATATATTTAGAACAATGAAAAAGAATAGCAATTCAAGGAACACTCGGCTCATATCATGATATCGCCGCACACAAGTACTTCGAGGGAGAAGAAATAGAGTTAATCTGTTGTGCCAACTTCGAAGACGTGTTTACCTCGATACGGAAAGACAGCCAGGTTATCGGAATGCTAGCCATCGAGAATACGATTGCGGGAAGCTTGCTGCACAACAACGAGTTGCTGCGACAAAGCGGCACACAAATCATCGGTGAATACAAACTGCGTATCTCGCACAGCTTCGTCTGTCTCCCCGATGAGAGTTGGGAAGACCTGACTGAAGTCAACTCCCACCCTATCGCCCTGATGCAGTGCCGTGATTTCCTGAATCAGCACCCACAACTAAAAGTAGTGGAAGGTGAAGATACGGCCCGCAGCGCGGAGGCTATCAAGAATGAAAATCTGAAAGGCCACGCCGCCATCTGCTCCAAGCAGCAGCTGAACGTTACGGAATGAAAGTCCTTCAGAAGGTATCGAAACAAATAAGCATAACTTTACCCGTTTTCTAGTCGTTGCCGACCCGTGGCAAGTGGACGAACTCCGCCAGCACCGTACAAACACGATCAATAAGGCGAACATGGTATTCACACTGCCGCACTCGGAAGGCAGCTTGTCACAAGTGTTGTCTATCCTGTCGTTTTACAACATCAACCTCACTAAGATACAGTCGTTGCCGATCATCGGACGGGAATGGGAATACCAGTTTTATGTCGATGTAGCTTTCAACGATTATCTAAGATACAAGCAATCTATTGCAGCAATCACTCCATTAACCAAAGAACTTAAATTATTAGGCGAATATGCAGAAGGTAAGTCAAACGTATAAGATCGCTCCTGCCGACAGATTGGCAAGTGTTAGCGAATACTACTTCTCAAAGAAACTGAAAGAGGTAGCACAAATGAATGCTGAAGGAAAAGACGTGATCAGTCTGGGTATCGGAAGCCCTGATATGCCACCTTCGGAAAAGACAATCGAAACATTGTGCAATAATGCCCACGACCCGAACGGACACGGTTACCAACCGTATGTAGGTATCCCTGAACTGCGCAAAGGCTTCGCTGCCTGGTATCAACGCTGGTATGGAGTGGAACTGAATCCGAATACGGAGATACAGCCTTTAATCGGCTCGAAAGAAGGAATCCTCCATGTCACGCTGGCATTCGTCAATCCGGGAGAACAGGTATTGGTACCGAATCCCCGGGATATCCCACTTATACTTCTTTGAGCAAGATACTCGGCGCGGAAGTTATCAACTACGACCTGAAAGAGGAAGATGGCTGGATGCCCGATTTCGAAACTCTGGAGAATATGGATTTGGGCCGCGTAAAGTTGATGTGGACCAATTACCCGAATATGCCGACAGGCGCAAATGCAACTCCGGAAATCTATGAACGTCTCGTTGACTTTGCCCGCCGTAAGAATATCGTGATTGTGAACGACAATCCGTACAGCTTTATCCTAAACGAAAAGCCAATTAGTATTCTGAGCGTGCCGGGAGCTAAAGAATGTTGTATTGAATTCAATTCCATGAGCAAAAGCCACAATATGCCGGGCTGGCGTATCGGAATGTTAGCGTCAAATCCCGAATTCGTACAATGGATATTGAAAGTGAAAAGCAACATCGACAGTGGAATGTTCCGCGCCATGCAACTGGCCGCTGCAACCGCCCTGGAAGCCGAAGCCGACTGGTACGACGGAAACAACCGAAACTACCGGAACCGCCGTCACCTTGCCGGTGAAATAATGAAAGTACTCGGTTGCACCTACGATGAGAAACAAGTCGGTATGTTTCTCTGGGGCAAGATACCCGATTCCTGCAAGGATGTGGAAGAACTGACGGAGAAAGTATTGCATGAAGCGAGAGTGTTTATCACTCCGGGATTTATCTTCGGCAGTAACGGAGCAAGGTATATTCGTATCTCACTTTGTTGCAAGGACAATAAGCTGGCAGAAGCTCTGGAAAGAATTAAAAGAATAAAAACAAATAAGAATATGGAACTCGAATCAATTTTATTACCGGGCATTGAAGCTAAAAGACCGATTGTCATTGCCGGCCCTTGTAGCGCAGAAACTGAAGAACAAGTAATGGATACAGCCAAACAACTGGCTGCTAAAGGACAAAAAATATATCGTGCCGGAATCTGGAAGCCGCGTACCAAACCGGGAGGTTTCGAAGGTATCGGTGTAGAAGGTCTTGCCTGGTTGAAAGAGGTGAAGAAAGAAACAGGAATGTATGTTTCTACAGAAGTAGCAACAGCCAAGCACGTTTACGAATGTCTGAAAGCGGGAATCGATATTCTTTGGGTAGGTGCACGCACCACTGCCAATCCTTTCGCCGTACAGGAAATCGCTGACGCACTGAAAGGGGTTGATATCCCTGTATTGGTTAAGAACCCGGTGAACCCGGATCTCGAATTATGGATCGGAGCACTGGAACGTATCAACAACGCTGGTTTGAAGCGTCTGGGTGCTATCCACCGAGGTTTCAGCAGTTATGACAAAAAGATCTATCGGAATCTTCCCCAATGGCATATTCCTATCGAATTGCGTCGCCGCATTCCTAATCTGCCTATCTTCTGCGACCCGAGCCATATCGGAGGAAAGCGTGAATTGGTAGCCCCGCTTTGCCAGCAGGCTATGGACCTGAACTTCGACGGTCTGATTGTAGAAAGCCACTGCAACCCGGACTGTGCATGGAGCGATGCTTCTCAGCAAGTTACTCCGGACGTACTGGACTATATCCTCAATTTACTGGTTATCCGCACCGAAACCCAGACTACCGAAAGCTTGTCCCAACTTCGTAAGCAAATCGATGAATGCGATGATAACATCATTCAGGAATTAGCAAAAAGAATGCGCGTGGCCCGCGAAATCGGTACTTACAAAAAGGAACACGGAATCACAGTGCTTCAAGCCGGACGTTATAACGAGATTCTTGAAAAACGCGGTGCTCAGGGCGAACAGTGCGGCATGAGTGCAGAGTTTATGAAAAAGATCTTCGAAGCCATCCACGAAGAATCCGTTCGTCAACAGATGGAAATTATTAATAAATAATCAGGTAATAAACTGAAGCTTCGTAAGCTTTCTGCATAGCTTCTCCTCCTTCGGGAAGGAGGAGTACCCGTAGGGGGAGGTGGTAGGAAAAATAATGAATATACCTTTTTAAAAGAAAAATATACCTCATCCCTACCGGTACCCTTCCCTCTGAGAGAGAAAGCCATACGGAAGGCAGTATATGCGAAACTTTAATAAATAAGAATATGAGAATATTAATCCTTGGAGCCGGCAAAATGGGCTCTTTCTTTACTGATATATTAAGCTTTCAACACGAGACGGCCGTGTTCGACGTCAACCCGCACCAGTTGCGTTTTGTCTATAACACGTATCGTTTCACCACATTGGAGGAGATTAAGGAATTTGAACCGGAACTGGTTATAATGCCGTTACAGTGAAGTACACGTTGGACGCTTTTCGCAAAGTGCTGCCCGTACTGCCCAAAGACTGTATCATTAGTGATATTGCCTCTGTAAAAACAGGATTGAAGAAGTTCTATGAAGAAAGCGGTTTCCGTTATGTTTCCAGTCACCCGATGTTTGGCCCGACTTTCGCAAGTCTTAGCAATCTAAGCAGCGAAAATGCCATCATCATCAGTGAAGGAGACCACCTCGGAAAGATATTCTTCAAAGACCTGTATCAGACATTGCGACTGAACATCTTCGAATATACTTTCGATGAACACGACGAAACGGTAGCCTACTCCCTGTCTATCCCGTTCGTTTCGACTTTCGTATTCGCAGCGGTAATGAAACATCAGGAAGCTCCGGGAACTACTTTCAAGAAGCACATGGCAATTGCCAAAGGACTGCTAAGCGAAGACGACTACCTGCTTCAGGAAATCCTGTTCAACCCACGCACTCCGGGCCAAGTAACCAATATCCGGACAGAGCTGAAGAACTTCTCGAAATCATCGAGAACAAAGATGCGGAAGGAATGAAAAAGTATCTGACGAAGATCCGGGAAAAGATTAAATAATCCCCGGCCGATATAGGTAAGATTTAACGGTCCCCTGCAAAAAAGTTCTTTGCAGGGGATTTTTTTATGTGTACCTTTGTATCCGCAAAAACGGATTCACAGGAGAAAGAATGATAGATCAAGTTACCATAGACCGAATATTGGACGCGGCACAGATTATGGATGTCGTTTCAGATTTTGTCACCCTGCGCAAGCGTGGTGTCAATTATGTCGGTTTGTGCCCGTTCCACAGTGACAAAACTCCTTCCTTTTATGTCTCCCCCGCTAAAGGACTCTGCAAATGTTTCGCCTGCGGACAAGGGGGCAACGCCGTGCACTTTATCATGGAGCACGAACAGATGTCTTATCCGGAGGCACTGAGATACCTTGCCAAGAAGTATAATATCGAAATTAAAGAAAGAGAGTTGAGCGATGAAGAGAAGCTGGTGCAAAGTGAGCGCGAGAGTCTGTTCATTGTCAATAACTTCGCCCGCGACTATTTCCAGAATATCCTGAACAACCATGTAGACGGACGCAGTATCGGTATGGCTTATTTCCGTAACCGCGGATTCCGGGATGACATCATCGAAAAATTCCAGTTGGGATACTGTACCGAGAGCCACGATGCACTTGCCAAGGAAGCGCTAAAAAAGGATATAAGAAAGAATTTCTCGTCAAGAACCGGACTCTGCTACGAAACGGACGACCACCGACTGCGAGACCGCTTTTGGGGGCGCGTTATCTTCCCGGTACACACTCTCTCCGGCAAGGTAGTGGCTTTCGGGGGACGTGTACTTGCCAGTGCAACGAAAGGAGTCAAGGTGAAGTATGTCAACTCGCCCGAATCGGCAATCTATCATAAAAGCAACGAACTGTACGGTATCTATTTCGCCAAGCAGGCTATTGTGAAGCAAGACCGTTGCTTCCTGGTCGAAGGTTACACGGACGTAATATCCATGCACCAATCCGGTATAGAAAATGTGGTGGCCTCTTCGGGCACTGCGCTGACACCGGGGCAAATCCGTCTGATTCACCGCTTCACCAACAACATGACCGTATTGTACGACGGGGATGCAGCCGGTATCAAGGCTTCTATCCGGGGTATCGACATGCTGCTGGAAGAAGGCATGAACATTAAAGTGTGCCTCCTGCCCGATGGAGACGACCCGGACTCTTTTGCCCGCAAACATAACTCAACGGAGTTTCAAGCCTTCATTGCAGAACATGATACTGACTTTATCCGTTTTAAAACCAACTTATTACTGGAAGATGCAGGAAAAGACCCGATCAAACGTGCAGAGCTTATCGGCAATCTGGTGCAAAGCATCTCGGTCATACCGGAAGCGATTGTACGCGACGTCTATATCAAAGAATGTGCGCAGCTGCTGCACGTAGAAGATAAATTACTGGTATCGGAAGTAGCCAAAAGACGGGAAACGCAAGCGGAGAAACGAGCTGAACAAACAGAACGTGACCGCCGTATCGCTGAAAGAACGGCTAACATGACACAAGGCGGTGCAACTGCATCTCCCTCTTCCGACAACGGCATACCTATGCCTCCTGAAGATGTCATGCTAGCTCCCGAAGTAGATGGCGACGGTAACTATCTGAACGTTCCACCTGCCCTGCAAGAAGACAATTACGCTTCTTTCATCCCACAGGAAGGTAAAGAGGGACAGGAGTTCTATAAATTTGAACGGTTGATTTTACAGGCCGTGGTCCGTTACGGAGAAAAAGATTATGTGTAACCTAACAGATGAGGAAGGGAATGAAGTTCCGGTAACCGTAATTGAATATGTTATCAACGATTTAAAGGAAGACGATCTGGCTTTCCACAACCCGTTGCACCGGCAAATCCTGTCGGAGGCTGCCGCACATATACATAATGTCGGATTCGTAGCGGAACGATATTTTCTGGCACATCCCGATCCTGTCATCAGCAAATTGAGCGTAGACCTGATTAATGTCCGCTATCAACTTAGCAAATACCACTCCAAGTCCCAGAAGATTGTGACAGATGAAGAACGGCTCTACGAACTGGTTCCGATGTTGATGATTAATTTCAAATATGCTATTGTCACGGAAGAATTAAAACACATGCTTTATGCCTTGCAGGATCCGGCTCTTGCACATGACGAAGAAAAATGTAATGCGTTAATGATACGTTATAATGACTTGAGAGGGATACAAAGTATTATGGCAAAACGTTTGGGAGACAGAGTCGTATTGCGATAAATTATTTTCGTCGCCATATGTGCGGTAGCCTCCGACAGGAAGCATCTCCTTTATCAAAACCAAATACCTTTTCTCATTGATGCCGGAGCATAACTTTATCCATTTCACGGCAACTTCCCCTATAATGTTGTTCCGTGTTGGATAAGATTCATAAATTCTTCACGCGTCTTTGCCTGGTTGAAAGCCCCTGTGAAGTCAGAAGTAGTAGTAATTGAGTTTTGTTTTTCCACACCACGCATTTGCATACACATATGTTTAGCTTCCACTACCACCATTACCCCCAGCGGGTTTAATGTTTCCTGGATGCATTCCTTGATTTGCAACGTCATACGTTCCTGCACTTGCAAGCGGTGAGAGAAGATATCCACCACACGGGCAATCTTGCTCAGCCCTGTAATGTAGCCGTTGGGAATATAAGCCACGTGCGCCTTGCCGTAGAAAGGCAGCATATGGTGTTCACAGAGAGAGAAGAAATCAATGTCTTTCACAATCACCATCTGACTGTATTCTTCCTGAAATTTAGCAGAGCGAAGCACTTCGTGAGGGTCCATGTGATACCCTTTCGTCAAGCTTAACATTGCTTTAGCCACCCGTTCCGGAGTTTTCAATAATCCTTCCCGTTCGGCATCTTCACCCAACAAGGTAATAATACTGTGATAATGACTTTTCAACTCCTCCAGATTCGGAGAGACAATTTCTTCTTTTCTAACATGATAGATTTATAAAGGAATATTAACCTCGTCTTTTACAATAGAAACTTCTTTAAACACACCAGTAGCTTTCATTTTGCGCATCATCGCGTCAGCTTCTTCTATACTCCGGAAATCACCCACACGACAAAGCCAACGGGGCGGATTGAACGACGTATACACTGCCAGCTCCGGGAAATACACTTTTACCTGTGATGACACACGATAAGCATCATTCTTTGCTTGACGAGTATTGTTACCGGCATACGCCTGTATCCGGAAGCCGGAACCCTTCATGACTTTCTGTTCACCGGTTGCAAGACGTTCCATACCAATCATCGCTTCAATGCGGGGATCTTGGTGAATGGTCACCTTTCCTTGTCCCGGAACGTTACGTTCGAGGCTTTTCACAATGTTCTGTGCCTGTGCACTGGCGCCAGCCAAAACAAACAGCAAGATAAGTAAAGCTAGTTTCTTCATTTGATAATTGTATTTAGGCACGGACTATATAATTCGCCCGTGCCCGAAATAAGTTTTAATTACGCGTTGAAAGCATCAATGATTCCCTTGAAATCAGATACTTTCAGAGCAGCACCACCAATCAGACCACCATCTACGTCAGGGTTAGAGAACAGTTCTTTAGCGTTGGAAGGCTTGCAGCTACCACCATAAAGGATAGAAGTGTTGTCAGCGATTTCCTTACCATATTTTTAGCTACGATTGAACGGATGAAAGCATGGATTTCCTGTGCTTGTTCAGGAGAAGCAGTTTTACCTGTACCGATTGCCCAAACAGGTTCGTAAGCCAATACAATCTTAGAGAAGTCTTCAGCAGACAGAGAGAATACAGATTCCATCTGTGCAGCTACTACTTCGTTCTGCTTGTTAGCTTCGCGTTCTTCCAACACTTCACCGATACAGAAAATCGGAGTCAGACCGTTAGCCAAAGCCAATTTTACTTTTTCTTCGAGGATAGCTACTGTTTCACCATAGTAAGCACGGCGTTCAGAGTGACCCAGGATTACATATTTTGCACCTGTAGAAGCGACCATTTCAGCAGAAACTTCACCTGTATAAGCACCAGAAGCTTTGTCTGCACAGTTTTCAGCACCTACACCAATCTTTGCAGCGTCTACCAACGGAGTAACAGAAGCCAGGTGGATAAACGGAGTACAGATGATTACATCACAGTTAGGCTTTTCGTTAGCCAATGCTTCGTTCAGTTCTTTTGCCAAAGCGATACCCTCTTGAAGGGTTTTGTTCATTTTCCAGTTTCCTGCAACAATGTTCTTTCTCATTTTGTTTTTTATTTAAAGGGTTAATAAATCCATTTCCATTCTTTATATCAAAGCCGGACAATCAGTCTCGGTAGTATCTCCACTCCCTCCTTCCGGAAGATGAAGATAGTATCAATTTATCAATCATCACTGCCATCAGTAACCGGCTCCTCTTCTTTTTGTTCTTCACCAACCTTCGGAACGATGTTTTGCACTTCACTCTTTTGCTTCTTAGCTTCCGCAGCTTTTCTGGCATTTCTCCTTTCCCTACGACGAACGACCAACACATCTACTCCAAGCACCAGCAGTAATGGAATAACAAACCACAAGAACACAAAGCCAACCGTATGCGTATCATTACCGACCTTCTGTTGTCCTAGCGGCAGATTCTCCAGTTTGTCCGTCAGTACGTATTCATCCGGTATATCCTCATCACTCCATTTGTTCAGAATGGTTCCGTTCTTAATCAACATCAATCCCGGGTTAGAGCGAACCATCGTCTTCAATGTAATATCATCCATTTGGCAGAAAGGATATTCCGCTCCTGTCTTATCCTTCCACAATTCTATCTGTTCCTCCGGTGAAGAAGTGAGGCAATAGAATTTGTAGCCATGCTCCACCGAGTAGTCATATATCTCATTAATCAAATCAATGTTACTATCATCCGCCTCTTCAATCCGGTGGGCGACCAACAGGAATGTGTACCCCATATCAGTCAGTACATCTTCCGTGATGTCCTCTCCCGTATTCAGTTCTATCATAGAGAAATCATGAATAGCCGGCTCGTATCCTTTTTCTTTGAGTACAGTGCGTGTATCAACAAATGTCCATGTGCTATCCGGATAATTCTCCAGTGTAAATTCTTTCTTTTCTCCGTTCTTCTCCAAAATAAAGACACTTTCATATACACTCGGTTTCGCTCCTTCGGGCATTGTCATTCCTTCCAGAATATTCTTTCCGATCTTGTAGGGACGGAAGTCCAATACCGGCAAACGGTCAAGACAATAGAACGACAACGTAAACACAAAAAACAGCGTGTACAGAGAAACAAGCCATTCCATTTTTTGACTGATAAAGCGGACCAACATCTTCCTGCCTTTGAACGCTCCGATTGCAGCAAGCAACAAGAGTACGTTCTTGATAAATGTCTCCCAATTAGTCAGCACCCAAGCATCTCCAAAACACCCGCAGTCGGACACCGGATTGAAGATTGCCAGATACAATGTCAACGGTGTCATAAAACTCATCAACATCAACGCCAACGTGGAAGCCACTGTTCTCCGGACACCAAAGAACAAAAAGATACCGATTGAAAACTCTATGGCAGATAATGCGATACCTCCCAATAACGGGAAGAATGAAGGAAACCAGGAAGCCATTCCGAATGCAGCCAGATAGTCCTGTATCTTGTACTGGAATCCCAGTGGATCTACTGCCTTTACAAATCCGGAAAAGATAAATGCAGCCGCCAAAATAAAGCGACTGATATTCGCCACTACCTCCTGAATGATATGTAAGTTCTTATCCTTCAAATTCTATCTTAATCAATCCGAAAACTGAATAATTAATCATATCCATATAATTAGCATCGATACCTTCCGACACCAATGTGTTCCCGGCCAGACTTTCAATCTGCTTGGTACGGTAAATTTTCATTAAAATCAAGTCTGTGTAAGAGCTGATACGCATACTGCGCCATGCCTCGTCATAGTCGTGGTTCTTGGCAAGCATCAGTTCCAGAGCCTCTTTGACATATTTATCATACAAAGCCATCGCTTCTTCATTGCTGATGTCGGCAGACTCGGCATAACCCAGTTCCAACTGGATGAGTCCGACGATGCCATAATTGACAATCGCAATAAACTCGGCACGGATTCCCTCGTCAACCAAAGTTACTCCTTTGGTTTCAATACTACGAATCCGGTTGGCTTTGATAAAAATCTGGTCAGTCACCGAAGCCGGACGCAGAATACGCCATGCAGGCCCGTAATCGTGCAGCTTCTTGGAATATAAGTCACGGCAAATAGCGATGACATGTTCAAATTGTTGCTTGGTATCTTTCATTTTCTTCCAAATAGTGCGCAAAGGTAACAATAATTAAGTGAAAACAGAAAGAGGGCACTCTAAATTATATTAAAGTGCCCTCTTCTAAAGGTATTGTTGTATTACTGTTTTATAAGCAATGCTGTTTATGAACAGCGCAAAACTTGCCCGATGCGCAAAGTTGTAGTCGGTTTGATACGATTCAACTTACAAAGTGTACTGACTGATACACCACGCAACTTGGCAATACGCGACAAAGTATCACCGCTCTTAACTTTATGATAGCGGATTGTACCGTCAGCCACTTGCGTGTCATGAGAACCGGCACGTTTCGAACCTTGAGTCCTCCTGAACGTATAGGTATCGGCTACGATATCTTGTTTCGGAAAGTCGAACATATAAATAGGATTGATTGCGATTCCGAGGAAACGGGTTTCAAAATGAAGATGAGAACCGGTTGAGCGTCCGGTATTACCACCTAATCCGATTACTTCACCGGCCTTGACCAGCTGATTTTCTTCAACCAGTTGTTTGGACAAGTGTCCGTATACAGTTTCCAATCCATTATCATGACGGATAACGACATACTTACCATATCCTCTGCGCTCATATTTCACAATACGCACTTTACCGTCGAAAGCTGCTACAATAGTATCACCGATATTTACTTTCAAGTCCAGACCGTTGTGCATTCTTCTCCAACGGGGACCGAAAGGCGAAGTGATTTTCGTGCTGGGAGTCGGCATGTGGAAACCTGTCAGGTCGATCGTGTAAGTATCAGGGATAATAGCGTTTCCGTAAGCGTGTACATACTGGTTGTTCCAGTTTGGATAGAGACTTAGGGCGGGATATTCCGACTGTTCGGCACGGATTTGCTTTTGCAATGCCAAAGAGTCTACTGTTTTTAATTTCTTGTCTATCGGTGCTTGACGAGCAATCAGGTCTTGTGAGAAAGAGCTCAAGCTAACCATAGCCGCAACAGCTACCAATCCTGTTTTAATAATACAATTGAAATTCATTCGTTCTTTGTCAATTCAATTAATATTCGTCATTTGCATACAGGTAGTCAAATGTCGCCTGTTTGTAGTCGAATATTTCTTCCGGTTTAAAAAATCTCGTTAACTCGATAGCTGCGGTCTCTGGAGAATCAGAAGCATGAACTATATTTTCTTGAAAACTCATACTATAATCCCCACGAATGGTTCCCGGGGCAGCCAGACGTCCATTTGTCGGACCCGCCAACGTACGGACAGTTTGAATAGCATCCACACCTTCGTAACAACAAACAATGACAGGAGTTGCCATCATGGAATCTTTCACGCGCTGAAAGAAAGGCTTGCTGCTCAGGTGAGCATAATGCTCGCTTAATAATTCATCCGTCAGTTGCATCATTTTCATGCCGGCCAACCGCAGTCCTTTACGTTCAAAACGATGAGTAATCTCACCAACCAATCCCCGTTGGAGGGTACAAGGCTTTAAAATGACCAGCGTTTTTTCAAGCATGATATACGACTTTTCTAATGGTTAAACGATACATTTACTAAAAAAATTCCTCCAAAGGTAGCATTTTTCGATGAAACAACAAGAGAGTTATTAACTATTTTTCAGATGATTAGCCGGAAATAAGACAAACATTCAGGCGTTAAATCCCTATGAATAGGGAGAATAGAAGCAAAATATGTTTTGCAACACATTCCCGCAAATAAACTGTATGTTTAACCGTTTTTCAACTAATGGCAGCCCAGTTAACATTCGTTTTCCGCAAGGATTTGAGTTGCCGCCACAGTATTTCATTCTCCGGACTCTGTGCACCGGGATCATGCTCTACAATATCTTCGGCTATCGCACGGACGTATTGCAGCAATTGTCCGTCACGGGCAATATCCGCAATTTTCAAATCGAAGGCGACACCGCTCTGCTGCGTCCCTTCCAAATCACCGGGACCGCGCAACTTCAAATCAGCTTCCGCTATTTCAAAGCCGTCATTAGTGCGCACCATTATCTCCAGTCGCTTACGAGTATCTTCGGTCAGTTTATAATTTGTCACCAGAATACAATAAGACTGGTCGGCTCCGCGCCCTACACGACCACGGAGCTGATGAAGCTGGGAAAGTCCGAAACGTTCGGCATTCTCTATTATCATCACGGAAGCGTTAGGTACATTCACACCGACTTCAATAACCGTGGTGGCAACCATTATCTGCGCCTCGCCGGAAACGAACAACTGCATTTGCGCATCCTTTTCGGCAGCCTTCATTTTGCCGTGCACTTTACATACAGTACATTCGGGAAACTCTTCCAGGATATGCTGGTAACCTTCTTCCAGGTTCTTGAGGTCGATCTTCTCGCTTTCCTTTATTAAAGGATAGACGATGTATACCTGCCGTCCTTCTTCTATCTGCTTGCGTACGGAGCGATACAGGCTTTCCCGGCGGTTGTCGAACTGGTGAACAGTAGCAATCGGTTTCCGTCCCGGAGGCAGTTCGTCGATGACGGACACATCCAAGTCACCGTATAAAGTCATCGCCAACGTCCGGGGAATAGGAGTGGCGGTCATGACGAGCACGTGCGGCGGTTGAATATTCTTACTCCAAAGGCGGGCACGTTGCGCCACGCCAAAGCGGTGTTGTTCGTCAATAACCACAAAACCGAGAGAAGAAAAATTAACGGTATCCTCAATAACCGCATGGGTCCCGATCAGTATTTTCACATCTCCTGTCAGCAAACCGGTGAGGATGGCTTCCCTCCTTTTTCCTTTGATAGAGCCCGTCAGCAGTTCCACGCGGATATCCATACCGAACAGTAACTCCTTAATCGTTTCGCAATGCTGGTTCGCTAATATTTCCGTAGGCGCCATCATGCAGGCCTGGTAGCCGTTATCCAACGCCAGCAGCATACTCATCAAGGCGACTAAAGTTTTCCCGCTACCTACATCTCCCTGCAAAAGACGGTTCATCTGCCGGCCGCTACCCACGTCATTCCGAATTTCTTTCAGCACTCGTTTCTGTGCGCCTGTCAGTTGGAAAGGAAGGTTCTTTGTATAAAACGTGTTGAATACGTCGCCCACTTTTTCAAAGATATAGCCGCGATACCTTCTTTGCCTGTCTTTGGCATAGCGCAAGATGTTCAACTGTACGTAGAAGAGTTCCTCGAATTTAAGCCTATATTGCGCCCGGCGTAATAAATCGGGATTAGTCGGGAAATGGATATTCCGCAGAGCCTCTGTCAAAGGCATCAAGTGATGTTCCGACAACAGTTTGGGAGAGAGTGTTTCAGGCAGAGGCTCCTGTATTTGCTGAATCACCGTTGCCATCATCTTCTCAATCGCGTGAGAGTTGAGGAAGCTGCGCTTCATTTTCTCCGTTGTATTATAATAAGGTTGAAGTCCCACGGAGGAGAGTTTCAAGTCATCCGTCTTGTCTACATCGGGATGAGCTAGATTGATGCGCCCGTTGAATACGGTCGGCTTGCCGAAGATGATATATTCTTCGTGAAGTTTGTATTTGCCGAGGATGTATTTTATTCCCTGAAACCACACTAAATCCACAACCCCCGTACCATCCGAGAAATGAGCTGTGAGACGACGCTGCCGGCCTTCACCAATCGTTTCGAAACCAAGGATTTCACCTTTCAGTTGGATATACGGCATATTGCCATCTATCTCGTGAATGTAATAGATGCGGCTCCGGTCGACGTATTTGTAGGGGAAATAGTAAATCAAATCATGCAAGGAGTAGATTTCCAACTCCTTATTTAATACAGCGGCTTTCTGAGGGCCTACACCGGAGATAAATTTTATGTCGCGTGTGGCTAAATCGAACATTTATAAAAGAGCACTCCCTACTTTCAGGTCGAAAGGAGTTGTTATTTTTATATTTTCACGGTTACCTTCTGCCAGATGTACGGGCACGCCCATTGCTTCCACAACCGAAGCATCATCCGTAAAGAACGGAGTAAATTCCTGCTCATAAGCCTGCTTCAATAGTTCGACGTCAAAGACTTGCGGCGTCTGCACCAATTTATAATCATTGCGGCTCACAGTCTCGCTTCCGACTTCCGTTAAATGGCGCAGCGTTTCAACTACATCAACAACCGGAATCACCGCTTTGTGCTGTTCCGCCAAATCATAACAACGACGGATCACTTCTACCGAGACAAACGGACGGACACCGTCGTGCACTCCCACCAGCCCGGGAGCCTGCACCAATGCCAAACCGTTCTTCACCGAATGGAAACGAGTTTCTCCTCCGTCTGCCACCCGATGTTCCACATCGAAATCGTGTTCCCGACAGAGCTGCTTCCAAAAGTCCTGCTGCTCCCGTGGAAGGACTAAAATAAGTTGAATTGCCGCATCATACTTCCGGAAAACTTCCAGTGTATGCATCAATACAGGTTTACCGCCGACAGGAAGGAACTGTTTCGGGAGGTCACTTCCCATTCGCAAGCCCTTTCCACCGGCGACAATGATTACATATTTCTTCATGGACGGTTTAGCGTTTAACACACATCGCTTCTACCAGTTCGTCTACTTTTTCTCTACCTACCAACAAGTCAACGATAGTCAAAGCAAATTCCATGGCAGCGCCCGGTCCCATACCCGTAATGATATTTCCGTCACGAACAACCGGAGCATCAATACATTCGGCACCTTCCAGATATTGCTCGAAGCTAGGATAGCAAGTCGCCTTCTTCCCTTTCAGCAGACCCAGCTTGCCCAGTACCATCGGAGCAGCACAAATAGCGGCAATCGGTTTGTTCTTGGCGGCGAAATCGAGAATCAATCTACGCAATCCTTCATGTTTATCAAGCGTAGCTGCTCCCGGCATTCCTCCGGGCAACAACAGAAGTTCGGCATCAAAGAAATCACAATTATCGAAGTTGATGTCACAAAGAACAGATACATCATGTGCACCTACTACAATTTCATCCGGTGTAACGGATACGATTTCCACATTCAGTCCGCCACGTCTCAACGTGTCAATAGCAGTAAAGGCTTCAATTTCTTCAAACCCGTCTGCAAAAAAAGCGTATACAGTTCCCATAATCCTATATTTTTGGTTAATGATACTATCTCAAGTTAAAATAATAAGTGATTGTCCCTGTCTGGTTGGTCACTCCGTCCACTGTATTGAAACGAGCTTTCCTGGCCGCATCTTCGGCGGCTTTCCGCAAAGCAGAGTTTACAGTATTCGTTTGAGGGTTAATGCTGGTTGCAACAACCTGTCCTGCAGGATTCACGGTAATGTTCACCACCACACGTCCTTCTTCCTGCACATTGTAAGCAGGCTTCGGCAAACTGCCCGTACCTAAAGAACGTCCGCCAAGGTCAAAAGTTCCGTAACCGCCCGTTCCGGTCTTTGCTCCGGTGGAAGAATTACCTTCCTTACTGCCTTCCGTTCCCGTGCCACCGGCTGATGTCCCCTTGTTCTCTGTCATTTGTGAACCTTTGCCGAAAGCACCGGCCACTTTTTTTCTCGCGGCCTCTTCGGCAGCTTTACGTTCACGTTCCGCTTTCGCTTCAGCCAGGCGTTTCGCTTCCGCCGCTTTCTCGGCCTCGGTCTTCTCCGGCTTCTTCACAGGCTTTTTCGGTTTCACTACTTCTTTCGGTTTTACCGTTTCCTTCTTGGGCTCCTCCGTCTTCGGTTTCAGAGTGACGGTTTCTTCTTCGGTCTGCGTCAACAAATCCTGTTCCGAAGGGAGTTCCGGCTGGGTCTGAGCAGGAGCCTCTTCGTCCAACACATCGACATCGACCAACGATGGGTCGTCAAAGCCACGCGCAGCATCCACATTCCCCATCATTACAGGGATTCCGCCTGCGTCCTCATCCGGTTGAGGGACAGTAAAGCTCACCAGAATCAAAAGAGCAATCACTGCCACGTGCACCAACAATGCACCCAACGCTCCTACGTATTCACCCTTTTTTCTTCTGTCCATCGTTCTTCTTATTTATTTTCCGGCGGGCGTGTAGCCAGCACCATCTTAAAATGATTCTCATTCGCAATGTTCAGCACCCGCACTATTTCACGATAAGGTACTGATTCATCCGCATACAACGCCACATACATTTCAGGCTCCTTTTCCGCACAGCTCTGCAAGAAGGGAGTCAGTTCGTTCAAGGTGTACAGCTTCTCCTTCTCATTACCGAAAGCGGCGTAGAAGTTCAGATCTTTATCAATGATGACTCTCGTCAGCGGTTTGGCCGAGGTCTGCTGCTTGCCTTGCGGCAACAACACCTTTATGGCATTGGGCGATACCACCGTAGAGGTTATCATAAAGAATATCAGCAACAGGAAAATGACATCCGTCATGGAAGCCATGCTGAAATTGGGCGATACTCTATTTCTTCTTTTTAATCCCACGTTTATGAGTTATTATAAAGTTATAAGTTCGGGGAATACGAATCACTTCTGAGCCGGTTCGTTCAGCAAGTCCATAAATTCCATGGTACGAGATTCCATCTTGTTTACTACACGGTCTACCAGCATCACCAGATAGTTGTAGGCAAACATGGCAATAATACCGACAATCAGACCGCCGACAGTAGTAATCATTGCTTCGTAGATACCGCCGGAAAGTAATGTAATATCAATATTTCCGCTTCCGGCGTTCGCCATTTCGTAGAATGCGCGCACCATACCTGTCACCGTACCGAGGAATCCGAGCATCGGGGCACCGCCGGAAATGGTCGCCATTACGGTCAGCCCTTTTTCCAGTTTCGCAACTTCAATGTTACCCACATTTTCAATAGCGGCCTGTACATCGTTGATCGGACGTCCCAGACGGCTGATACCTTTCTCAATCATACGGGCCGAAGGAGTGTTCATCGTCCGGCAATAGTTAATGGCTGCTTTGATCTCACCACTATGAATATAGTCTTTGATACGTTCCATAAACATCGGGTCTTCTTTTCCCGCCTTGCGAATCATATAATTACGTTCGAACAAGATGTAAAAGCAGACTACGGACAACACACCCAGCACAATCATAATCCAACCACCCTTGATAGCCATATCAAGCATATTCATCTCGGGAGCGTTTACCTCCGTCAGTACGGGGTTGGCGGTAGCCAGCGAGTCAGCCATATTCATAGCCCCTTGGGCTAACAAGATCATTGCATTCATCAGCGTAGACAGTTTTTATATTCCTGGATAGTACGTTCCAGTCCCAAGTACAGTGCATCGCTAATCAATGCGTGACCGATAGAGACTTCATCCACCCAGGGAATGTTTTTATAGAAATAGTTTAAATTTACAAGACTCAGGTCGTGTCCGGCATTCAGGCCGATACCCAGTTTACGGGCAGTTTTGGCCGCTTCGATAAAAGGGGCAATGGCTGCTTCCGGATTCTTCGGGAAATCCGTCGCATAGGGTTCGGTATAAAGTTCAACGCGGTCGGCTCCGGCTTTTGCCGCATATTCCACCATTTCGGGATCGGCAGCTACAAAAACAGAAGTGCGGATACCTGCACTGTTGAACTGGTCGAGGACTTCAGTCAGAAATTCCAGATTAGCTTTCGTGTCCCAACCGGAGTTAGAAGTGATCTGTGAAGGATCATCGGGAACCAATGTGACCTGATGTGGCTTTACCTTCAGCACAAGATCTATAAATTCCGGTGACGGATACCCTTCGATATTGAATTCAGTCCGCAACAAGGGACGCAAATCATATACATCCGAACGACGAATGTGACGTTCGTCAGGACGGGGATGAACAGTGATGCCGTCTGCGCCAAAAGACTCACAATCTCAAAAATCGAAAATAAAGATGAAATATTCGAAAAAGAAGTACAACTATTACAGTGATGATGAACGAATGTCTTATATTCGTGAGTATTTATCAAGTCCCGAGAGCAAATCTGAGTTTTGTAAGCGTCACGGCTTTTGTGCCAAGCTTCTTACTTATTGGCTTAACAAGTATCAAATAGAAGACAAAGATATGGGTAGATCCTCTAAACCAGTAAATAGCGATGCTATTGATTCTAGTATTTCTGAGCTCCAGAAAGAACTATCGCTATTGCGTGCTGAGAACCGTAAACTTCATCGGGCTCTTGCTGATGAGAGTTTACGTCACGAGGCGTGCGAAGAACTCATCAATCTTGCTGAATCCACGTATCATATCAAGGTACGAAAAAACTCCGATGCCAAGTAATCGACACCTTGTCACAGAGGTACTCATCCCGACGCAAACGTGGTTGTATAAAGTTCCTCTGTGATTACTTCGGCATAACCCGACAAGGTTATTACAAGCATGTGAACCGACATTTGGAGGTTGATATCCTTACCACAAGCATCGTGTTGTACTGCAAAGAACTGTTGGAACTCATGCCCAAAGCTGGTATGCGCGAGTTATACGCCTGCTGCGTGAGTAAGTTTGGACCAAAGATGGTTATCGGTCGTGATCGTTGTTATGACATTTTTCGCTCCAATGGTTTGTGTCAACGTACAAGTCGCAAGCGTCCTAAAACAACGAATTCGAACCATAATTACTATATCTACGATCTGTTGAATGTTGCACCCAAATTTGTCGCTACAAGATTGGGCGCTATGGTAGTGGCGGATATAACCTACGTAAACACCGGTCAGGGCTGGGCTTACCTCTCGTTGCTTACCGATGCGTCAAGTCGTGCCATCGTGGGATATGCGCTTTACAAAACTCTTGAGACGGAGGGGCCCTTGAAAGCTTTGGAGATGGCAATATCATTCTATGAGAAGTATCACATAGACATGAGCACTCTTATTCATCATTCCGACCGGGGTGTCCAATATTGCTCAAATAAATATGTAGAGAGGCTTAAAGAGCATCAAATCAACATCAGTATGACGCAGTGTGGTGATCCTTTACATAATGCATTGGCTGAAAGAATGAACAACACCATTAAAAACGGTTGGCTATTCGACTGTGATGATGAGAGCTTCGAGCAAGTAAGCAAGCGCATTGAAGATGCTGTATATGTATATAATCATGTGCGGCCTCATCAAGGGATAAACATGAGGACACCTATGGAAGTGGTCAGCGAAACGGGAGGATTAACAGCATAATACCCGCTCGTCGGGACGGGTGGTCCCGCCCCTTGCCGCTAGGGCGATCCCCGACCGAAGAGTTTTTGGTTGTTGGCAACATTACATTTTCCTGAAGAAGGCTTGCGTAAATAAAGGAAGATGCATAAATTTGCAAGCACCAACAAAAGACAACTAACATAGGAATAAGAATAACAAAAGTAAACCTATTTAGATATTAAAACCATATCATATCCACCAATAAAGCAAGGGCAATTACCAACAGTCTGTCCTGAAAGGAGCAGCTGGCAATCCTGTTCTATCATATAAATTGCAATCCGGGTTATGATTGAATTTCCACTGATATCCCGGTTTTTCCGTTGAAAAATCATCATCCGTTTGGAGTAACACTCGATCAGATGTCTTGTTTATGTCCGATTTTGTCCAGGTTTGCACAGGCTTACTGATACCGTTCATACCCATATCGATTCCGTTCATAGGCCAATCCTCCCCACTAGCTACACCCTAAATAGGCTTCTCCGTTATCATCCCACAAAAAACAAGGATCTTCCCACCTTTCGGCAACGTCAGTCAATATCATTTTTCCTTCCCACCCAGACTTTACTTCTCAAAACAAATAAAATATAATAAAAAGACCCGTTTTACCAAGTGTATTTATAAGCCTATCAGTTTAGCGTAAATGTCTGCGAGCCTATCAAATTACCACCTTCGAAGATGTCGACCCGATAATTTCCGGCATATAAGAATTCTTCTACATCCCAGAATACATTGATATTCTGTTCTTCGCCATTATATTCAATATACTTCTTGATAGAATAAACCAATGTACGGTTTTCATAAGGGAAAGTATTGGATGCGCTCTTGGTCAGTACATCATTATCCGGCTTTGTGATACGTATATAAATAGTACGTTCGCCATTTTCGGCTGTAATATTCTTCACGACAGTAAAGCTGATAGCCAGTTTCACTACATCCTTCACCTTCTTCGCTACTTTGCCGCGCTTGTTACGTGGCTCTATACGAATATTGGTAGCGTCGAGCTGAGCAGCCAATGTCACTTTCTTATTCAAGTTCTTCTTTTCTTCAGAAAGATTACTGATTTGTTGAGAAGCCTGGTTATATTTCTTAGTTACATCAGCAATAACCAGTTTCTGCTGTTCCGTCAATTTATTCAAAGAGTCAATCTGGTTAATATAACCAATCATAACCTTACGCAAAGTAGCCAATTCTTTTTTCAAACGGCGAATTTCCGTTGCATTCGTACTTTTCACAGTACGAAGTTCTTCGAGCAGTCGTTGAGTCTTTAACTGTTCCTGATCCAGCAATTGAGCTAGAGAATCATTGGAGATCGTCATCTTCAACTCATCATATTGTTGTGCAAAACGGGTGTATTCATTTTCCAGATCTTCTTTATCCAACTGAAATTCCTGTATCAACTCCCGGTTAGCTTGTTTCTCAGTAAATAACAAATAAGTAATACCAATAATAGCTATCACCAGAATAGCCACGGCTGCAATAAGAAGACTTTTTTTATTCATAGTTCAGTGTGTTAATTGATAACCGCCGCAAAAGTAATCATTTCGTAACAGAGTAACATAGAATGAGGTATTTTCTTTAACTAAAATTATTACGGAAAAATTTCTTTAATCAGGATTATCGTTGTAATTTTGTCGCGCAAAATAGATAAAACAAATTATCAACTTTTTAAATATATAGTATTATGTCAAAAGTAACCGTAGTAGGCGCAGGTAACGTAGGTGCTACATGTGCAAATGTACTTGCTTTTAATGAAGTAGCAGACGAAGTAGTAATGCTGGACGTTAAAGAAGGCGTTTCAGAAGGTAAAGCAATGGATATGATGCAGACAGCTCAATTGCTGGGTTTCGACACTACATTGGTAGGCTGCACTAACGACTATGCTCAAACTGCTAACTCTGACGTTGTTGTGATTACTTCAGGTATTCCTCGTAAACCGGGTATGACTCGTGAAGAACTGATCGGTGTGAACGCTGGTATCGTTAAATCGGTAGCAGAAAACCTGTTGAAATATTCTCCTAACGCTATCATCGTTGTTATCTCTAACCCGATGGATACAATGACTTATTTGGCATTGAAAGCTCTGGGCTTGCCGAAAAACCGTGTTATCGGCATGGGTGGTGCATTGGATAGCTCTCGTTTCAAATATTTCTTGTCTCAAGCTATCGGTTGCAACGCTAACGAAGTAGAAGGTATGGTTATCGGTGGTCACGGTGATACTACTATGATTCCTTTGACTCGTTTCGCTACTTACAAAGGTATGCCTGTAGCTAATTTCATCTCTGCAGAAAAACTGGAAGAAGTAGCTGCTGCTACTATGGTAGGTGGTGCTACACTGACTAAATTGCTAGGTACTTCTGCATGGTATGCACCGGGTGCAGCAGGAGCATTCGTAGTTGAATCTATCCTTCACGACCAAAAGAAGATGGTTCCTTGTTCTGTATTATTGGAAGGTGAATACGGCGAATCAGATCTTTGCATCGGTGTTCCTGTAATCCTTGGCAAGAACGGTATCGAAAAGATCGTTGAACTGAACCTGAACGAAGACGAAAAAGCTAAGTTCGCAGCTAGCGCAAAAGCTGTTCACGGAACTAACGCTGCTTTGAAAGAAGTAGGTGCTCTTTAATCTAAAGATCCCCTTTAACTTTATATAAGCAAGAAAGTTCCTATTCTTTTAAAAGGTGTCTTCTTTGTAGAAAGACACATGGTAAGAATAGGAACTTTCTCTTTTTAGTTCTCCGCCGATTTCTTCACTGCCTTCATACAGTAATAGAACAACCAAAATGAATCTCGGTAATTGATTTCCAACATTTTCTGATTCATCGTTCCTCCTTTCAACAAAGCATGAAATGAATTAAAATCCTTCACTACCTCCTGTCCCACCGGATAGCGACGCAATATGTCCGGATGTTGTGTTGCCAGTACCAGCAACGCTTCTTCGTAATAACGGGGAAGCTTGACGCTAAAAGGCTTGTACAACAAACTGAATACCTTATAGAACTTATCCACATCTTTTGATATCAACAGCCCGCAAAGCAAATAATCCACAGCTTTCCGGTTTTTCGGGATAACGGTCTACCATACGTGCCATATCCGAAAGAAAAGGATGCGCACCTATAAAAAACGGAGACGTATTCTTTCCACTGTTAATCTTATCTTCCACACCGGCTGACGCCAAGTATTCACCCAGCAACTGTGCCTGTTTCGTGTGGCAACTTGTATGCTTCATTACTTCTACATACTTGGCAAGCATTCGATTGCGACCTTGATGGACACAAGCGTCCACAATTACTCTCATAGAACGAAAACTGTTCCCGTAGGGAGAAAGAATTCCTGCCTGGAAAGCATTATGAAGCAATTCGTTATCCAGTTCCAAAGCACGGAAGAACTGCATATTAAAATTACGACAGAATTGCTTGTCTACACGTTCATAAAAGAAACAGGCAGGTTCGGTCACTCCATAAGCAAACATCCGTTCCGGCAACTGTCCCTTTTCTGAAAGAGCCAACAAAGTCCAGCGCAACAAAGAAGAATTCTTTTTCGTCATTTCCGGAGTCACATTCTGTAAAATGGCATCCCAATTTCTATTCTCAGCAAGGTGGTCTATGCGAGAAATGAATTCCGTTTCCTTCTGCTTTTCATCGGTCACTTCACGGTAAACGATGAAACCCAACAGTAAACAAGGCACGATGTAAGTGAAAAAAGGAGAAGAAAAGAAATAACGTTCTCCCCATGCTACCGGAGCCTTTCTTCGGATCGTAAGCAACCATACAAGCAACGTTAACACAGCAGAAATGCTACACCACCACATCGAACGGACCAAAAGCACATCAGCAAACTGCCCGCTCATAAACCAGATAACCGGAATGAATGAAAGCCACAACAATCCTTTATTGCGCGTCAAACGGGCGATGATACAATCGGCTGAAAGCAACACAATAAGCACAAACAACATTTGCACCAAAGCTCCACTTGTACGGAACCGGAAGAATTGTAGGAGATAAGCCCCTACATATTGCGCCCAATCAGAAGGAAGGGAAAGTTGTATACCGGCAAAATCAGGCGTGAAAGAGAAAAAAGAGTTTCCTTCCAGTAACCAAAGATAATTAGGAAAGACAATATACCAAATCAGAAAAATTACCGGACAGACCAGTAATAAATGAAATAAAAATATCTTCTTCATAGCATCTTATTTTTGAGGGAAGAATAAAGCATTAAGCTGTTTCTGTGGCAATGTCACCTCCCCCTTAATAAATTCGGGAATATTATAGGACTTCGTACGTAACACATTATGTTCAACAGTAGACTGAGGGAGCAGGAAAGGTTTATGTATGTTTCCCTTTTCATCCATCCAAGCAATGAAAAGCCTTGTATAGCGGCCGTCTAGCCTACGGCTACTAAACAAAATCCAACGACCGTTCGACGACCAGGAATGATAGCTCTCAGTCTCGGCACTATTCAGAATTTCAACGTCCAGTTCCTCACCGTCAGATAGTCTCAGCATTTTCAAATCTGCCTCTTTGTGCCAAATAGGGAAAGTGGCACAAGCCGCTTTCGTGTACAGCAAATAATGTCCATCGGGAGACAAACGCGGAAAAGAGACACTGCCTCCATCGCGCTCCGCATTGTATATCGTATCAATTCGTTCGCCAAACGTTCCGGTTGCCTCATCAAAATCGACTTTGCAAAGGCTATAATGCAAATTTTGGTAATCTATTGGCATATTCTTAGGTAAAGCGCCACAATAATAGAGCGATTTCCCATCTGCCGACCAGGCAGGAAATGTCTCCCAATGCGCTTCGTCCATAAAGCGTTTATCCGTCAGTACCTTCTTGGTCTGAGTGTCATATAAAATCAAGTCAGACTGAAGATCATACACTTCCAGCGCCTTTTCACCTTCACTAAGAAAAGACTGACGGGTGAGATTGGAAGAAAACACGATATATCGTCCATTGGGATGCCACATCGGATAGGTTCCGCTTTTCTTGGGACCGGTTGTCTCCAACGGTAGTTTGCTCAATTCACCATCTTTCCATAAAGCAGTGCCACCACCTTCTCCCCTGACATGAAATATCATTTGTTGTGGAGAATAATTAGCGAAAGAATGACAGTTCATGCACTTACTTTTATCCGCACGATTAGTAGCAATCTCCTTTTCTTCGAACGAAGTGAGATTCCTCTGATAAATACCCAGCATATTCCAACCTTCATATCCCGGTTCTATCAGCCGATAAGCAATCCATTCGTCAATAGCATCCGATGCAACCCGAACCGTGAAAGGTTTATATCGTACCCCTTCAGGAGAAGACGAATTCCATACGGACACTGTGACTTCCAGATCTTTGTCCTTCAGTTTGTCTAACATTTCCTTCCACTTTTTCTTCGGGATACGAATCTCATGCTTACCCGTGACTGTCAGAAGATTGACACCTTCACCCGCAAAATCGGCACGTATTTCTTGTGCACCCTTCACTTCGAAATTTAAAGGCGCTATATTATAAGGTATAGCCGTAAACGTATAATCAGGAAAAACAGACGGATAACTGTTACTGACAGTTTGTGCCTCTTTTACATTTTCGCAGGATATAAACAATCCCACACTTATCGCTCCGATAAGCCATTTAATATTCATGATGTGTTGTATTATTGATTGCAGGTAACATTTTCTGCAAATATATATAAAACTGGAAACACAAACGAACAAACAAATAACAAATTAGCTGTTGGAAGGAAAATATTTCAAACAACAGCCCGTTATTAAAAAAAGCTAATTCATTTTGTGCTTTCAAAGAAAGCATATACTTTTGCATCGTTGTTTATGCAATTATTGTTTGCGATAACAAGTTCAAAAAAACAGACTACTTCAATAAACAAATTACATAAGAAGCGGGTTATTAAAATAGAAGTATCACCTTATTAATATGCAAGATGCGATGAAAAAAGTATTTCTTCTGACAATTCTGCTAAGTCTCACTTTCATAGTAAAAGCGCAGAACTTTCTAAGCCTGGATAGTTGCCGCGCATTAGCCCTTGCCAACAATAAAGACTTGTTGATTAGCAATGAAAAGATAAATGCGGCCCACTATGAGAGAAAAGCAGCATTCACCAACTACCTGCCCAACTTCTCGGCAACCGGGACCTATATGAGAAACCAAAAAGAGTTTTCTCTATTAAATAAAGATCAGAAAGCTGCGCTTTCGGGATTAGGGACTAATCTGGCAGGTCCCATACAACAGGCTGCTACAGAGATTGCAACAGCACATCCCGAACTTGCTCCATTAATATCTTCATTAAGCGGAGAACTCGGCGCCGTTTTACCTGCCCTCGATCAAGTAGGAAATTCATTAGTAGATGCCCTCCGTACAGATACAAGAAATGTATATGCCGGTGCTATCACACTGACCCAACCTCTCTATATGGGTGGTAAGATCCGCGCCTACAACAAAATAACAAAGTACGCCGAAGAGTTAGCCCAGCAGCAGCACCAAGGCGGTATGCAGGAAGTAATTATGAGTACTGACCAGGCTTACTGGCAGGTTATTTCGCTGGTAAACAAAAAGAAACTGGCGGAAGGATATCTGAAACTTCTGCAGCAACTGGACAGCGATGTGGAAAAGATGATTGCCGAAGGAGTAGCAACCAAAGCGGACGGTTTATCCGTACGGGTAAAAGTAAATGAAGCGGAAATGACACTAACGAAAGTGGAAGACGGATTAAGCCTTGCCCGAATGTTGTTATGTCAACTATGTGGCATTGATCTTAGCTCTCCCATCACGCTAGCAGACGAAAATATGGAAGATATTCCATTACTGACAACAGACCCTCATTTCGATTTATCTACCGCTTATGAGAATCGTCCGGAGATACGTAGTCTCGAACTGGCTACACAGATTTATAAACAGAAAGTAAATGTAACCCGTGCCGAACATCTTCCTTCTATCGCATTGATGGGGAATTATATGGTAACCAACCCTTCTGTCTTCAACAGCTTTGAAAACAAATTCAAAGGCATGTGGAATGTGGGAGTCATGGTACAGATACCTATATGGCATTGGGGAGAAGGTATTTACAAAACCAGAGCCGCCAAATCAGAAGTACGTATCGCACAATACCAACTTCAAGACGCTAGAGAAAAAATAGAATTGCAAGTCAATCAAGCTGCATTCAAAGTAAATGAAGCAGGTAAAAAGCTGGTGATGTCTACCAAGAATATGGAAAAGGCGGAAGAAAATCTCCGTTACGCCACCTTAGGCTTCAAAGAGGGAGTCATTGCCACCAGCAATGTTCTTGAAGCCCAGACAGCCTGGCTATCTGCCCAATCAGAAAAGATTGACGCTCAAATAGACGTAAAATTAACAGAAATCTATCTAAAGAAATCATTAGGAACTCTTAAATAACTCATATTATATGGCACCTATAAAATCACAAAACAGCAATATGCTGCTTGCATTCCTTACTCTGTTGGGAGTTATTGCAATCGTTGCAGTCGTTGGTTTCTTCATGCTTCGCAAAGGTCCTGAAATTATACAGGGACAGGCTGAAGTTACCGAATATCGCGTTTCAAGCAAAGTTCCGGGACGTATACTGGAATTTCGCGTGAAAGAAGGACAAAGCGTAAATGCCGGTGATACACTGGCTATTCTGGAAGCGCCTGACGTGGTGGCAAAAATGGAACAGGCGCGTGCCGCGGAAGCTGCCGCACAAGCGCAGAATGAAAAAGCAATCAAGGGTGCCCGTCAGGAACAGATACAGGCTGCTTATGAAATGTGGCAAAAAGCACAGGCAGGCGTTACCATTGCCGAAAAATCATACAAGAGGGTGAAGAACCTTTATGAACAAGGAGTAATGCCCGCACAAAAACTGGACGAAGTTACTGCACAGCGTGACGCCGCCATTGCCACTGAGAAAGCTGCGAAAGCACAATATACCATGGCGAAGAATGGAGCGGAACGTGAAGATAAGATGGCTGCGGAAGCTTTGGTAAACCGGGCAAAAGGAGCTGTTGCCGAAGTTGAATCTTATATTAAGGAGACTTATCTGATTGCTCCGGCTTCGGGAGAAGTATCGGAGATATTTCCCAAAGTAGGCGAACTGGTAGGTACAGGCGCACCGATTATGAATATCGCCGAACTCAACGATATGTGGGTAACATTCAACGTACGTGAAGACTTGCTCAAGAACCTGACTATGGGAACAGAATTTGAAGCTGTTGTACCTGCACTTGACAATAAAGCCATCAAACTGAAAGTATATTATCTGAAAGACTTAGGGACTTATGCCGCTTGGAAAGCAACCAAAACAACCGGACAGTTCGACCTGAAAACATTCGAAGTGAAAGCTTCTCCGATAGAGAAAATAGAAAATCTTCGTCCGGGTATGTCTGTCATCATTGATAAGTAACCATGAAAGAGAGAGAAAAAAAATATATAGCATTGTGGCAGGTCATGCAAAGAGAGTGCCGGAGGTTAGTATCACGTCCGCTATATCTCTTTTGCATGGTGATAGCTCCATCGTTCTGCTATGTATTTTTCACTACTTTAATGGATTCGGGACTTCCCAAAGATCTTCCGGCAGGTGTGGTAGATATGGATGATTCATCTACCTCCCGCAACATCGTGCGCAATCTGGACGCTTTTTCGCAGACAGGTGTCGTCGCCCATTACAGCAATGTGAGTGATGCACGTATTGCCGTACAGGAAGGGAAAATCTACGGATTCTTCTACATTCCGAAAGGTCTGTCCGCCGAAGCGCAAAGCCAACGGCAACCCACAATTTCCTTCTATACCAATTATTCTTATCTGATTGCAGGCTCCCTGCTTTTCAGGGATATGAAAATGTTGGGAGAACTGACAGCCGGTGCTGCCGCACGAACCACACTCTATGCAAAAGGCGCCACGGAAGATCAGGCAATGGGGTTTCTTCAACCGATCGTGATTGATACGCATCCATTAAATAATCCATGGCTGAACTACTCTGTATATCTATGCAACACATTGATACCGGGTGTTCTTATGCTGCTTATATTTATGGTAACGGTTTATTCTATCGGGGTGGAAATCAAAGACCGTACCGCCCGTGAATGGTTACGCATGAGCAATAACTCCATTTACATTGCACTGGCAGGGAAACTGCTTCCACATACAGTTGTTTTTTTCATCATGGGTATATTTTATAATGTATACTTATACGGTTTCCTCCATTTCCCATGCAATAGTGGTATCTTCCCTATGATTTTCGCCACACTTTGCCTTGTACTAGCATCGCAATGTTGCGGTATAGTCATGATAGGTACATTACCCACTCTCCGGCTTGGATTAAGTTTTGCCTCTTTGTGGGGAGTCATTTCTTTCTCCATTTCCGGCTTCTCATTCCCTGTTATGGCAATGCACCCTGTACTGCAGGCGCTCAGCAACCTATTCCCATTGCGTCATTATTTTCTAATCTATGTCGACCAGGCACTCAACGGATATAGCATGGCTTACTCTTGGAGCAATTACATGGCATTATTAATATTCATGATGCTTCCCTTCTTTGTGGTTCACCGCTTGAAAGAAGCATTGGTTTACTATAAATACATACCCTGAATGAAAGATATAAAATTAAAAGACAAGATAGCCCAAGGCATCAACGACCTGTTTTATATCTGGAAACGGGAGTTTCAGACTACTTTCCGCGACCAGGGGGTACTGATATTCTTTATACTCGTCCCATTGGGTTATCCTTTGTTATATAGCTTTATCTATGATAACGAAGTGGTGCGCGAAGTCCCGGCTGTCGTTGTAGATGACTCACATTCCTCTCTCAGCCGTGAATATCTCCGGAAAGTGGACGCCACACCGGACATTCAAATCGTCTCTTACTGTGCTGATATGGAAGAAGCTAAACAGATGTTGAAGAACCGACGTGCCTATGGCATTATCTATATCCCTTCCGATTTTAGTGACAATATCGCCAAAGGAAAACAGACGCAAGTCAGCATTTACTGCGACATGAGCGGACTGTTATACTATAAATCCATGCTGATTGCCAACACCGCCGTCTCACTGGATATGAACAAGGACATCAAGATTGCACGTAGCGGAAACACTACCGACCGGCAAGATGAAATCACTGCTTATCCGATAGAATATGAAGAAATCTCGATCTTCAATCCGACTGCCGGATTCGCTGCCTTTCTGATTCCTGCCGTCCTAGTATTGATTATCCAACAGACATTACTGCTGGGAATCGGCCTTGCTGCCGGTACTGCCCGAGAAAACAACCGTTTCAAAGACCTTGTTCCTATCAACCGGCATTACAACGGAACATTACGAATTGTACTCGGTAAAGGACTAAGTTACTTCTTGATTTATATATTGGTAGCTTTTTATGTACTATATGTCGTACCAAGACTATTCAGCCTCAACCAAATAGGACAGCCCAGTTCATTAGTATTATTTGTGGTTCCTTACCTGACAGCTTGCATCTTCTTTGCAATGACGGCCTCGATCGCCATTCGCAACCGAGAAACGTGTATGCTGATCTTTGTCTTCACATCCGTTCCCTTGTTGTTTATTTCCGGAATTTCATGGCCGGGGGCCGCAATCCCTCCATTCTGGAAATACGTCTCCTATATTTTCCCCTCTACTTTCGGGATTAATGGTTTTGTGAAAATCAACAATATGGGAGCTACGCTAAGTGAAGTTGCCTTTGAATATAAAGCTTTATGGTTACAAGCAGGCTTTTATTTCTTAACTACTTGCTGGGTATATCGTTGGCAAATACTTATGAGTCGTAAACATGCAATAGAAAGATATAAAGAATTAAAAGAGAAAGAGAATTTATCAAAGCAGATAAATAACTGATTGAAACAACAAAAGAGAGAGATAGTAACGGCGCCCCCTTTTATAAGGAGGATACGCCGTTTTTCTTTTTATAAGGAGAAACCCATAAAAAAATCCCCCGCCCAAAGAGAGTATAAGGCGAAGGATTTTCAGAGATATTATAAAGAGAGTATAATTCTATTAGAATTTGTAACCTACACCGATAGAGAAGTTGATGTTCTTCGGAGCACCATCACCATCATATATTTTAGTCAAACCAAATTCTCCAGTCAAATCAATAAAGAATTTATTGATTTCATAAGCAACACCTACACCAAGACCTGCATCGAACTTCTTTGCACCTTCCATTAAGATATCACCGTCTTCATCTTTAGTGTCTTTAAAGAAATCAATCTTTTCACCCCCTGCTTTATATTTACCAGCAATACCAAAGCCAAAATAAGGGCCTGCTTTTACCACAATATTTTGATTGTCAGCAATTGCAAATCTCGCAGCAGCCATTACAGGAATTTCCAAATACATAGGATTAGCTTTCAACTCATCCATTTTAGCTCCTTTCTGGGTGAACATCAAAGAAGGTTGAATAGACCACATATCAGTAAACTGATATTCCATACCAACACCAACATTAAACCCAACTCTCATGTCAGTGTCAGAATCTCCGGTGAAATTACTCATGTTCATACCGACCTTAGCATTCCAAGAAATCTGAGAATAAGAAACGATAGAAACAAGTGCAAATAGCACAAAAATCAAACCTTTTTTCATATCATTTATTTTTTAGTGTACCTTCCTCCTCCCTCTGGTTGGCATTATTAATTAACTTCTTCGCTAAGTGCGGGGAATCTTCCGTACCTTATCAACAGTATCGAAACGCACCTTTCATATTTAACGTCTGTTTTACAGCCACAAATATATTTCATTTATTTTATATAAAAAAGTCTCCAATGATACCTTTTTTCCACAAATGTTATTAAAGTGTGATTATTTAGGCAAAAATAGCGCCTATCCAACCAATTTTTATGCTTAAATAATTTCCCGATTACTCCTTAATCAAAATATTATTGCAGTAATCATACATTTACAATAATTAACTGACTAATTATTGCTTTATTACGAAATATTCGTAGATTTGCGAAGTAATCGTAATTAAACAACATCTCCATGGAAAAGTTAACAATACAAGAAGAAGAAGTAATGATCTACGTTTGGGAGTTACAAAGCTGTTTCGTAAAAGATATCGTTGCGAAGTATCCGCAACCGGCTCCTCCTTATACAACGGTAGCATCGATCGTAAAAAACCTCGAACGAAAGGGGTATGTCACATCAAAACGTGTGGGAAATACCTATCAATACACTCCTGCCATTCGAGAAAATGAATACAAACGTCACTTTATGAGTAGCGTAGTTCGTAATTACTTTGAAAATTCCTACAAAGAAATGGTTTCTTTCTTCGCCAAAGACCAAAAGTTATCGACTGATGATCTCAAAGACATTATCGAACTGATAGAAAAAGGAAAAGATAATTAATAGTAAAAAGATATCCATTATGACTCCGGAATTAGCCTATTTTCTAAAGATAAATATAGCAATTGCTTTGTTCTACGCCTTCTATCGGTTGTTCTTTCATAAAGACACCTTCTTTCACTGGCGACGGATAGCCTTGTTATGTTTTTTTGCCATTTCCTTGCTCTACCCTTTACTAAATATTGAAGGGTGGATAAAAGCACACGAGCCAATGGTAGCAATGGCAGATCTTTATGCAACAATCATACTTCCGGAACAAGTCGTTACCATTCCACAAGAAACAGAGATTAATTGGCAAGAGCTAATAAAACTTCTCACAGGCATTATCTATTGGAGCGGAGTATTACTACTGACCGCCCGTTTTTTCCTTCAACTAGGAAGTATCATGCGACTGCATTTTCAATGTTCCAAAAGCCAATTGAAAGGAGTGCGTGTACACCTATTAAAGAAAGAAGCAGGACCGTTCTCTTTTTTTCATTGGATATTCATACACCCACAGTCACATACCGACTCTGAAATTAGTGAGATAATCACCCATGAAGAAACTCACGCCCGTCAATACCACTCGATAGATGTATTAATCAGTGAAATAATGTGCATATTCTGCTGGTTCAATCCATTTAGCTGGCTTATGAAACGGGAAGTCAGAGGCAATCTCGAATACATGGCAGACAGCCGGGTATTGGAGACGGGACATGACAGTAAATCATACCAGTACCACTTGTTAGGACTGGCTCATCACAAGGCTGCAGCAAATTTATCAAATAGTTTCAATGTTTTACCACTTAAAAATCGTATCAAAATGATGAACAAACGAAGAACCAAAGAAATAGGAAGAACAAAATATATCATGTTTCTTCCCTTGGCTGCCTTGTTGATGATTGTCAGCAACATCGAAATAGTAGCCCGTACCACAGAAAGATTTGCAAAAGAGGTTATGGAACAGGTTAACACTCCTCAGCCGGAAATTGCAAATATCCCCGAACTGCAAAGTGAAGAAATTCAGCAAACAGTCGCTCTGCCGGCCAAAAAAGAAATCGCAAAGTCAACACCTATCGCTCAAAGCAAGAGTATACCCGATTCTGTGGTATTTGAAGTTGTAGAAGTAATGCCCGAATTTCCGGGAGGGCAACAAGCCTTGATGCAATATTTAGCTAAAAACATCAAATATCCTGTAACAGCTCATGAAAACGGAAAACAAGGACGCGTCATTGTTAGTTTCGTTGTTAAAAAAGACGGAAACATATCCGACATAAAAGTAGCCCGAAGCGTAGATCCCTATCTTGACAAGGAAGCTGTAAGAGTAATTGCCGCTATGCCCCAATGGAAACCGGGTAAACAAAGAGGAGAAAATGTAAATGTCAGATTCTCAGTTCCTGTAATGTTCAGGCTACAAGGTCCAGCTCCTTCAAAGGGAAAAGAAATAAAACAAGCTGATCTGGAAGAAGTAGTTGTAGTAGCGTATGGTCCAAAAGAAGATTCTAATGCCAACGCAACAGACGCAAAATCAGGTACAGCACTCAAAGTAGCGGAAGTAATGCCTAAATTCCCCGGAGGAATACCCGGTCTGATGCAATATCTTGCCAGAAACATCAAATATCCGACTATTGCACAAAAGAATAAGGAGCAAGGCAGAGTCATCCTACAAATGATTGTCGGTAAAGACGGAAGCATATCCAATATAAAAGTATTGCGTAGCATATCTCCGTTGCTTGATGCAGAGGCGATCCGTGTAGTGAGCACTATGCCCAAATGGGAACCCGGACAACAAGGCGGACAAGCCATTGCAGTAGAATATACCCTTCCGATAGTTTTCAAATTACAATAAACATTTCCCCGGTGCCGCGCCTCCTCCCCCATATCGGGGGAGATAAGGCGTTCATCGGTATCGGAAAAAAGATACATCTTTTTCTACTTTTTTGAGGATAGTCACAAAAATATCGTTATATTTGTTCGAAATAAACACTATTCGTATGAAAAGATTCTCATGGATTATGGGTTTGATACTCTGCGTAGTTTGCACCGTACAAGCCAAAGACAGAGTTATCGAGCGCCCACCTTTTCTAGCTTGGAGCTCTTCAAATATTGAAGTTGACAAAATTGTCATGAGTGACACAGTTACCACTGTATACATCAAAGCATTTTATCGTCCGAAATACTGGATAAAAATAGCCAGTGGCAGTTTCCTCAAAGATGAAAAAAGGGGCCTTATACCCGATCCGCAAAGGTGTAGGCATCACATTGGACAAAGAATTCTGGATGCCTGAATCCGGTGAGGCAGAATTTCAGTTACTTTTCCCACCCATACCAGCAAACGTAACAAGTCTGGATTTCTCAGAAGGAGATTTTGACGGAGCATACAAAATATGGGGAATACAGTTGAATGAAAAAGATTTCCGTAAGTCTGCATTACCCAAAGGAGCCGTTATTCATAAGATAAACAAAAAGGCAGAACTGCCGGTACCTGAATTTGCGTATGGAAAAGCAACATTAAAAGGACAAGTGACAGGGTATCAAAAAGATATGCCAAGCTCCGGACAGTTACGTTTAAACGACCCGATCAGGTGGTTAAATTATGCCGAAGAAGTAACTATCAAGGAAGACGGAAGTTTTCAGGTTCAGACAGATGTTATTACCGTAACTCCTGCCACCCTTGTTTTCCCCTTTGCACAAATTCCTTGCTTGCTGGCTCCTGGAAAAGAAAGTACTATCATCGTTAACACAGCCGAGTGTTCACGCCAACAATCACATCTCCAGAAAGACAACAAGCCCTATGGCAAAAAAGCTTATTATGGAGGTTATCTGGCTGACCTTCAACAAGAGTTATCAGACAATTCTATTCCAAGTAACTTGGTTGACAACCCGAGCAAGATTGTCAAAGATGTAGCCGGAAAAGATATAAACGGACTAAAAGATTACTTTTTAGAGAAACGTCTTAACACCTACAAACAGATAGATGAAGCTCCTCTCAGTTCTGCTGCCAAAGAAATTCTGAAAGCCAATACGGATATTACCACAGCTATCGGATTATTTATGGGAAAAGACATTATCATGCGTGCCCATGTTGTCAGTCAGAAATTAAACAGAGAACAGACTAAAGAGTATTACACAAATACCAAAATAGAATTTCCAGTCGATTATCTTGATGTACTCAAAGATTTTACACTCAATGAGCCGGTAGATTTGTATGCCCCGGAATTTGCATACGGAGCAGGAATATTCAGTTCCAGAAAAGATCTTATGGAAGAGAAGTTGGGTACCAACCAAGGAATCTTGTTTCAAATGGGAGAAGCATACAAGTGCTATCGCTCCATAGAAGATTTCACACCATTGACTGCCGAACAGAAAGCAGTCCTTGAAGCCCTGCCTTCTCCTGCCTACAAACAGTTGTTGACGGTCCTTAATGATAAACTACTCAAGAAGATAGAACTGAACAAGCAAAAGACCGGATATAAAATCAATGAAATCGGGAAAGTAACAAACGAAGAACTCTTTTCGACTATCATCTCCAAATTCCGCGGACACGTACTGCTGGTTGACTTCTGGGCAACTTGGTGCGGACCGTGCCGAATGGCCAACAAGGCTATGATCCCCATGAAAGAAGAACTGAAAGACGAAGACATTCTTTACCTGTATATCACAGGAGAAACCTCTCCGAAAGGCACTTGGGAGAATATGATCCCCGATATTCACGGAGAACATTTCCGCGTAACAAATGATCAATGGGCGTATCTGATGTCTACGTTTAAAATCGGCGGAGTTCCTACTTATTTCGTAATAGATGCAGAAGGAAATACGACCTTCAAGCAAACGGGATTCCCAGGTACAGACACGATGAAAAAGCAACTGATGAAAGCTTTAAAGAAGTAATCGTAAAGTACATCACCTTGATCATAGGAAACGCCTCCATAGTCTTTTCGAAAACTATGGAGGCGTTTTTATACGATTACGGAAGCTTGTCGTCATCACAAGCGATTCAATCTCTGTCCGTCCTGCTTATTTATGCATCTCAACAATCTGTGTCGGAGCCATTTCTACGTTTCGCCGATCAACCTGACGCACCACACTGGCAGCCAACGACAAGAAAGCACGGCCAGTCACCGAATCTCCATCCAGTACAACAGGCGTACCATTGTCTCCTCCTTCGCAAATACTCTGCACAATAGGAATCTGTCCCAGCAAAGGAACATTCATCTCCTCCGCCAGCTTCTTGGCTCCTTCCTTACCGAAGATATAGTACTTGTTCTCCGGCAGTTCGGCAGGCGTAAAGTAAGCCATATTCTCGATTAGTCCGAGGATAGGCACATTCACCTTATCATTAGTGAACATATTGATTCCCTTACGGGCATCCGCTAAAGCTACCGCCTGCGGAGTGCTGACAACAATAGCGCCTGTCATAGCCAACGTCTGCACGACAGTCAAATGAATATCACTCGTGCCCGGAGGAAGGTCAATCAGGAAATAATCCAGTTCACCCCAAGAGGCATCGCCAATCAACTGTTTCAGCGCATTGCTAGCCATTCCACCACGCCACAACGTAGCCTGATCGGGATCGACAAAGAAGCCGATAGACAATAACTTCACACCGTATTTCTCAACAGGAATAATCAAGTCGCGACCGTCAATACGTTCGGCATACGGACGCGCGTCCTCCACCTGAAACATTTTCGGCATAGATGGTCCGAAGATATCCGCATCAAGCAAACCGACCTTATAACCCAATTTTGCCAAAGCAACTGCCAGATTCGCCGAGACGGTAGACTTGCCTACCCCACCCTTACCGGAAGATATACCGATGATATTCTTCACCTGCGGAAGCAGCTTTCCTACTTCCGGACGGGCAGCCTGCTTGCTTTCCGTCGCAACCGTAACTTGCACATCAGGCGACACATAAGTATGAATAGCTGTTTCGGCAGCCTTCACCATAGATTTCATAAACGGATCGGTCGGCTTCTCAAATATCAATGAGAAACTGACTGACATACCATCAATCCGGAGATTATCAGCAACCATCTCCGCTTCCACCAGATTCTTTCCCGTACCGGGATAACGCACCGTAGCCAGTGCATCCAATATTAATTTAGGATAAAGTGTCATAATTCATTCAGAGTTGAGAGCGGAACGTCGAACGTTCCACTCAATTATTCTTTATTTACTAGTCTGCAATCCACTCCGCTTACTACGATTATAACTGCGGTATGAATCCAGTTCAATTTCCACATCCGGTTCCTTCAACTGTCCTTCTTGCGGAAGGCGGAATTTGATATACTTGATATTTAAACCCCGGTCGAGCCATTGTTGTTCATAGTAGGTCTTGATACCAAGAATATCGTCTACCAGATCTTCCATAAAATAGGTCGAAGTAAGCCGCTTGGTCGCCTTCTTCATTTGCGGGTCGGAGAACGTGAGCCATATCTCGCTCACTTCGCCTTCGGCAAAGAACCGTTCGATGATTTCAATGTTCGTGCGCAGGAATGCCACATTCTTCATTCCGGCCTGCAACGACTCCGTTGCCCCCGTCCACATACGGGCTCCTTTAATATCTACCGCAATAAAGTTCTTTTCAGGAAACATCCGCCCCAGTCCGACGGTATATTCGCCACGTCCGCAACCCAATTCGAGTACAATCGGGTTATCGTTCTTGAAAAACTCTTTGTGCCATTTTCCCTTCATGTCAAAAGGCACATTGTCCACTGCCGAGTACGGATACTCAAAGACATGCGGATAACTCGCCATATCGGCAAACTTCTCTAATTTATTCTTTCCCATTCAATCTTTATAAGTTTCTCACCACAGAGAACACAAAAGACACAGAGATTATAAATGAATTATAAGGCTCCGTGTCCTTTGTGTTCTCTGTGGCGAAAGATAGTACTATTCGACAATTGTCACCCAACCATGCGTATCCGGTTCATCACCGTACTGGATACCCCGCAGCTTGTTGTACAATTTCGTACAAATCGGTCCCGGCTTTCCATCCTTGGAGATAACGTATGATTTGCCATTCTCTACGTCATCAATACGTTCAATCGGACTGATAACGGCAGCCGTACCGCAAGCACCGGCTTCTTCGAACGTAGCCAGTTCTTCTTCCGGAATCGGGCGGCGTTCGACTTTAATTCCCATATCTTCCGCCAACTGCATCAAGCTCTTATTAGTGATAGAAGGCAGGATAGAAGTTGATTTCGGCGTGATATACGTATTATCTTTAATACCGAAGAAATTGGCAGCACCACATTCATCGATATATTTCTTTTCTTTTGCATCGAGATAGAACTCGCAAGAGTACCCTAGGTCATGTGCTTTCTTGTTGGCACGAAGACTGGCTGCATAGTTACCACCCACCTTGTAAATACCAGTTCCATGAGGAGCGGCACGGTCGAATTCACGAATGATTACGTAAGGATTGGTAGAGAAACCACCCTTAAAGTACGGTCCCACGGGAGTCACAAATACCACAAACATATATTCGTCAGCCGGATGCACACCCACCTGAGCACTTGTTCCAATCAATAACGGACGGATATAAAGAGAAGCACCTGTCTCATAAGGAGGGATAAAACGTTCGTTCAGTTTCACAACTTTCAGGATAGCTTCTTTAAAACGTTCGGTAGGAAGCTCCGCCATAAGGATTCCCTGGCAGGTAGATTGCAGACGCGCCGCATTTTCTTCCAGACGGAAGATACGCACTTTTCCGTCTTTTCCACGGAATGCTTTCAGTCCTTCAAATGCTTCCTGACCATAGTGCAAACAAGTAGCCGCCATGTGCAAGTTAAGATATTCTTCACTGCTGACTTCCAGTTCACCCCACTTACCATTGCGGAAATTGATTCTCACATTGTAATCTGTCCTCATGTATCCAAACGACAGATTCGCCCAGTCTATTTCTTTCATATTGTAACGTATTAGTTTATTTTCTTATGCATTGAATTGCAAAAATAACCTTTATTCTTCAGACTGTTGCTTTTCTTGCAATAATTTTTCGACTTCGCGATCCGCTTTCGTCAGTTTTTCGGTGCAAAAGGCAATAATTTCATTGGCTTCTTTGATTTTTTCGCTCAAGATGTCGATATCCAATTCATTATTGTCTATCTGCCTGACAATCTTTTCGAGACGCTCCATAGCGCCGGAGTATGTTTCTTTTTTTGCTGCCACAGTGATATGTATTTAATGGTTGATAATAAAACTCTAAATATACCGGGTTCGGAACGTTCGCTACCGGACGGTGGACTGCACTTCTCCTTTCAGAAGCCGGGTGGTCAACTGATCGCCCGGCTGCAGTAAAGATGCGTCGGTTACCGCTTTCCCATCCTTTAGCGTGATGCTATACCCCCGGCTGAGTAACTTTTCGGGAGAGTTATCCGCAACGCGCTGTTGCAATAGTTCCAGCCGGTGCCGCTGACGGGACAGCAAGTTTTGCGTCACCTGCGACAAGTCCTTCCGGGCTGTCAGCAGGGTAAAACGGGCTTCGGACAGCTTCCTATGAACAAGTGCAGGAATACGGGCTTGCATTGTAACCAGCCTTCTCTGCTCCTGTTCCAGCAAAGTATAAGCTCCTTGCTGAAGACGGGCGGACAATTCTTCAAGACGTTCCGCCGCCTCTCCTACCCGTTGAATTAAGAGTTCGGCTGCGGCAGTCGGAGTCTTTACACGAGTATGCGCCACGGAATCGAGCACGGTGTCGTCACGCTCATGTCCGATACCGGTTATGACAGGTAACGGGAACTGCGCACAGGCTGCTGCCAGCAGGTAAGTATCAAATCCGGATAAATCGGAAGCAGCTCCTCCGCCCCGGATAATCACGACTACATCAAACTCGCTTATACGGGTATTGATACAATCCAAGGCGGCCAAAACGGATTCTTCCACCTGATTACCTTGCATCAAAGCCGGAAATAGCTCCGTGTAAAAGAAGAAGCCACCGGAATTATGTTTCAGTTGATGACAGAAGTCGCCGTAGCCGGCTGCCGTAGCTGAAGAAACAACTGCAATACGTTGGGGAAGAACCGGCATTTCCAGCTCTTTGTTCAACGTCAGTACTCCTTCTTCTTCCAGTTGCAGCAGTATCTCACGACGGCGACGCGCCATATCTCCCAAGGTATAAGTGGGGTCGATATCGAGTACCGTCAGACTATACCCGTAGAGTTCATGAAATTGCACGGTCACCTTGACCAGCACTTTTATTCCCGAAGTGAACAGCTGTCCGGTAGATTCCTCAAAATAAGGTTTCAGCAGACGGTAAATATTATTCCAGATCATACCGCGTGCCTTGGCTACGAGACTATTGCTACGCGGATCCTTTTGTATGAATTCCAGATAGCAATGTCCCGTCGTATTGGAACGAACGTCACTCAGCTCCGCCTGTATCCAATATTCATCGGGCAAGCACTGCTCCAGGCTGCGGCGAACAAGCGCATTCAGTTCTAAAAGAGAAAGCGAGTCCATAATCAACGGCGAGTGTTTACCGTAGATTGATAAGCTTTCCACAAATCAGGAATGCCGTATCCATATATATTATCGGGGAAAACTGCCCGGTCGCCCGACCGGCGTACCAGTTCGATAATCTCTTTTGCAGTCAGCTCCGGACAAGCCTGCCACAGACAAGCCACCATTCCGCACATAATCGGAGAAGAAAAGGAAGTTCCGTTAGCATGGCGCAAATTACCGTCCGTTCCCATTACATCCGAGCCCAGACCTACGGCAACAACATCCGGCTTCACCCGTCCGTCGGCCGTATTCCCAACAGAAGAGAACGGAGCCAGAACTCCATATTTGTTCACCGCACCTACGGTTATCACATTCTCCGCATCTCCCGGAGGCGTAATCTTCTTCCACGAACCGGACCCGGAGTTTCCCGCACTGCATACTACAACGATTCCCTTATCTGCCGCCTTCGCCGCCTCACGGGACATCAATGCATAATGTCCGTTCAAATCACGATAGCGGTAATTCTTCGTCGGGTCATCAAATGAATAATACCCGAGAGACGTATTTACCAAATCCACTCCGACACTATCGGCAAATTCGATAGCTGCCGCCCAGTAATCCTGTTCCACCAAATTCTCCGAATACTCGTCCTCACTGCGAAGCAACCAATAAGAGGCCTCGGGAGCCGTACCAATCATCACATTCGGCTGATTCATTGCCATACAGGAAAGCACGGACATTCCGTGACTGCTCTCTGCATAGATATCGGCTTCCGGATTCACGAAGTCACGAGTACCCAGAATATTGATATTTTTCATTGCCTCTATCTTGTCAACATTATGAAATCCGGCATCAATAACGGCAATCGTCATCCCCTGCCCCTTGAAGCCTGCTTCATGGAGACGGTCCGCATGGCTCATCTTTATTTGAGTAATTGCGGGACCGTAAAGGCTGTCCGTACGTAAAGGTTTATTAATCAATGAATCTCTCTCAGAAGCTCGTTTGGCGACACCTCTCCAAACTCTCTCCGTGGAACGGACGAAGGGTAACCCGGCTATTTCAGCAATCAACATACTGTCATTACAGGAAACAGTGACGAAATTATCCCACTTTCCTGTAACAAGCACATGAACGCCTTTCTTGCGTATCGCATCCACATATTTCTTACATACCGGCAGGTCAGTAGAATCTATCTCCAATCCCTGTCTTTTTCTCCGTTCAATAGATTTCTTGGATAAATACATCTCAGGCTTTTGCAAAGAGTAGTCCGTAGCCGCTTTGTCTTTCAGACTAATACGATACTTCAGGGTATCCTCCGGCGTGAATTGCGCAAAAGTACCCAAACAAATATTCAAGGCAAAAACCAATAATACAAGTTTCTTCATAAGTTATCTTTGTTTTAATCAATCAAAATCCTTCGTTCTCCAAAATCACCAATCCGATTCCTCGTTGCGAAGCAATAAAAGCTCCGCCCAGTACCCGCCTTCCGTCATAGAACACAGCAGATTGTCCGGGGGCAATAGCCGAGGCCGTTTCAAGAAATCGCACCAACAGTCGTCCATCCGCCAACCGCTTCACCCGGCAAGGCAACGGACGGCTTCGATAACGAATCCTTACCGTCAGATTCTCGCATTGGAACAATTCCCGTTCATCCACAATCTTATCTTGCTCCGTCAGCATATAATCCGTCCGCAACTGTTCGGCATCGCCAAGCATTACGGTATTCTTCTGCGGATTGATTTTCAAGACATAGGCCGGTTTTCCCAGTGCGATCTCCAGTCCTTTACGCTGTCCGATGGTATAATAGGGCGCACCTTTATGCTGCCCCAACTTCACTCCTTCGGAATTGACAAACCACCCTGGTCCTATTTCGTTATCCAGTTCCGGGCACTGTTCACGAAGGAAGTCACGGTAATCACCTTTAATAAAGCAGACTTCCATACTCTCTCCTTCTTTGGACTTGGCTTCGTAGCCTTTATCAGCAAGGTATTCGCGTACTTTCACTTTCGTATAATCCCCCAAAGGGAAAATACAACGCCTCAATACATCCTGCCCCAGTTGCCAAAGAAAATAAGACTGGTCTTTCTTGTCATCATCTCCGGCTACTATATAAATATCCCCGTTTCTCTCTTCCAAGCGGGAATAATGTCCGGTAGCAACCCAGGCACAACCCAGCTTGTCCGCCCACTCCGTCAGGACACGAAACTTAAATAAAGGGTTACACATCACACACGGATTCGGCGTACGTCCTTGCTTATACTCGTCTATGAAATTCTTTACGATCGTCTCTTTGAAAGGGATACGCTCATCCGCCACATAATGTTCAATCCCCATTTGCGCAGCCAGCTCTCTGGCGTCTTGCGGCTCGTCGCCCCATACACGCATGGTTACTCCTACTATTTCGTATCCTCGCTCCTGTAACATCAGACAAGTGGCGGTACTGTCAATACCGCCGCTCATTCCGACTAATACTCTTTTATTTCGTTCTTTCATCCGAATTCTGAAAATTATATGGCAACAAATATACGGGATTCTTCGGAGAATATAAATTTATTGCGAACGAAACATCATAGATGTAGAGAATACTATTTTATTGTTCTTCTGGAATATTATTTGTTACTATATCTTTTCACAAACTGCTAGTTGTCACAAAGTTTGAGGAAACAATTCAGGTTGCTTCAAATTCGGCTGAATAACCCGAACCCAAATTTCTTTACTCGGCAACGAGCGACCAGGTAATTGATAACTAATCTGTAACAGATTCTCCGAAATAAATTCAAATTTCAGTTTACTATCTGCTCCTGTTAGTTCCGGATCAGTTCTCGATTTAAAGATTTTTTTCAACATAAGTACAGTCAGATGTTTGAGCATAAGTTCCCATTGCCGTTATAACAGCTCTCTCATCCGTTATTGCTAAATGTATATTGAAAAAGTTCTTATCCGATGATAATATTTTCATATAAGGTCCGGTTTGGATATCAAACTTTCCGTATCCTAAAGGTTCCACATGAGTACAAATTTGCCAGACTCCTTCCAAAGACGCCTTTATATTCTTATTCACCTTCAGTCCTTCATTTGAAGAGGAAGAATTATTTTCCCCACTCAGTCGGAAACTAACCGGGATAGTATATGACACCGGGACTTTCTTCCCTTTTTCTCTACTAGGTACCCATTTTCCTGGAATTCCTTTTACTACTCGAAGCGCTTCCTCGTCCAACAACGGGTCAACTCCTCGCACAACCTCAAACTGTTTATATGTTTTTCCTTAGAAATCATCAAGAGCTCACTACTGTGAATAAATAAGCTATCATCAGTAAACAAATAAGCTAACATACGTAAACAATTTTGCTAACTTATGTGAGTTTTTGAAGAACATTGAGAGTTTACAGAAGAAAACCTAAGCACTAATGTATAGTATATAGGAGAATTGTGTAGTATAGCCAGTCAACCAAAATCAAGACCAGACACGCTATGAGGGTAAAGTTACCCTCACCTCACCCCTCATAGTTACCCTCATACCTGTAACCATGATGAATAAAGGGATTAAGGCTATCTATGAAAGTATGAGGGTAAAATGTATGTATAACTTTTACTAGTGAAGCTGTCTTTCCTCAAAACGATACTTAATTGAAGTGATTTTATAAAAAAGAAGTTGCTTTTCTGAATAAAATTGCCTATATTTGAAATATACCAAAAGCGAGAACAATTATGGCTAACCCCAGATTACCGGGCATTTCCGAGAACGAGCAAGCCTTATTGTATGCCAAACTGAATGAATACAACCGAGGCAGAGCCTCTTTCAAAGAGGAGGGTGTTTACTTGGTGGTGTTACCCCGACCGGGGAAACCAAACTATTCCCTTTGGCTCTATTCTCCCCTGCCCGAAAAACAGTCGATTCTTTACATACATGATCTGTCACCGGATATTAACGAGTCTCTCCGAGTGGCCAGTACGATGTTCTATTACTCGAAACGCTGCCTTATTCTTGTGGATTATAATGAGAAAAGAATGCAGAGTAATGGTGACGATCTGATCTTCTTCGGGAAATATCGCGGACACTTCCTGCATGAAATCCTAAAAATAGACCCTTCCTATTTAAGTTGGATAGCCTATAAGTTTACTCCAAAGATTCCCAAACAGGAACGTTTCGTCAAAATAGCACAGGCGTATCACTCCATACACCTGGATATAATGCAGAGAAAATCGAGAGAGAAACGTTCGTCAAGCCGGTATCTGGGAGAGCTGGGAGAGAAACTGACAGACTTGAAACTGAAAGTGACCCGTGTGCGGCTGGAAGATGACCCGTACAAGACAAGAGTAAACGGAACCACCCCACAGTTTTTTGTCAAACAGATACTCATACTGACCGATGCAAGCGGCAACTTGGCTGTTATGAGTATTCCATCTAAAAATCCCAGTGCAGTATCATGTACTCTATCCGGGATAGAACATGAATACCGACTGGGAGAGATTATCTACATCGAATCGGCGAAAGTGTCACGCCGATACGAAAGCTATGGTTCTAAATATACACGCCTTAGTCATGTGAAGTTTACCAACCTCAACGTTTAGTCCAATCGTCCTTGACAAAGCTTGCCGGATAAGAGACCTTATCCACGATGCCGTCTTTCTGACGGATCCAGGAAGTAAATGTACGGGCGCCTTCATCCAATACGATGATACGGGCGCCGTTCGGCAAATGGTTATACACAGTGTTCCCACCGGTATAGCGCCCGTAAGCCAATAGGATGTTTTTCCACATGACCGCGTAATCATTATCGTGGTCGTGTCCGACAAATACTCCCATTACATCTCCCGCTTCTTTCATAGCGGCAAACATTCCCGTGTTTATTCTCGGCGAACAAGCCTCTTCCATTCGAGTACCCCGCAGAGCTGCATTTTCGTCACGGACAGCTTCATGATATTCGGGCAGAGGAATATGGAAAAAGGCCAGAGCGGGCACTGGTTGGCCACCGTTCTGAGCTTTATAAGCTGCGCTTTGCTGGCGATACCAATTTATCTGATCGAACGTAAGCCAGTTATATCCTTTCACGTCTTTCAACGGTGAATAGGAATGGCTGTCCATACAATAAAGCAAAGCTGCATCTTTTTTAGGATCGGAAGAAGACTTCACTGTCAGCACATAATCCGGTGACAAAGCAGTTCCCCGGTCGGGCATTAAATTCCCCGGAACGGTACGGATTATATCGTACAATTGCGTCCGGGTCAATCCTTGTTCATCATCATGATTGCCAAAAGTCACAACGAAAGGGAGTTTACGTTTGGACACCTGCTCCAGAACCTTCAACATACCGGAATCTGCCGGAGCGGAATAAATCACATCACCGGTGAAAATTACCACATCCGGTTGTTCGGCATCAAGCACCTGGTTTATACGTTCCAACGCTACATCCGAGGCCGGATTGCCATATTTAAAATGTACATCGGTAAATTGTACTATTTTAAACTTACCGTCTTTATTAAACTTCAACTCGCTCTTTTGAGCCATACAGAAAGTAGTTAAGAATAAAGCTAACAGTGTTAAGCAGAAATTTAAAGTTCTAATCATGTTTTATTTATTTTAGGGGGTTAATTAGTCTTCTCTATCAGTACCGTGGCATAAGCGGAGATACCTTCTTCACGACCGGTAAATCCAAGCTTCTCGGTAGTAGTAGCTTTGATCGAGATATCATCTGCGTCAATCCCCATTACGGTTGCCATCGTCTCCTGCATCAAAGGGATATGTGCCTTCAGCTTCGGACGTTCCGCACAAATCGTCGCGTCAATATTGCCGACCTTATATCCTTTGCCGGCAATCAGTTCCACAGTCTTTTTCAACAGAATCTTGCTATCAATATTTTTAAACTCTCCGGCTGTATCCGGGAAATGATAACCGATATCACGCATATTGGCCGCTCCCAATAAAGCGTCGCAAACAGCGTGCAGCAGCACGTCGGCGTCCGAATGTCCCAACAGCCCTTTCGTATGCTCCAAAAGGACACCGCCCAACCATAACTCACGCCCCTCGACCAGTTGATGTACATCGAAGCCAAAACCTACTCTTATTTTCATAAATTGTATACTAAATGTTTTTTTGATGAACGGATGAATCAGCGGATATAGAAATCCAGCAGTTTCTCACCTTCCAGATATCCCTGCAAATGCTGTCCGATACTGACCGGACCTACCCCGGCAGGCGTACCCGTAAACAGGAGATCTCCGATTTTCAGCGTCACAAAACGGCTGACATAAGCAATGATATCGTCTATCTTGAAAAGCATATCTGCCGTACAGCCACTCTGCACTTCCTTACCGTCAATCAGGAGATTAAAATTCAGGTTCTGGATATCCTTATAGCGATCTACCGGAACAAAAGTACCAATAGCAGCCGATGAGTCAAAGCCTTTGCAGAGTTCCCAGGGGTTGCCCTGCTCGCGGAACTTCCGTTGAAGGTCACGGGCAGTAAAGTCAATGCCTACGGTCACTGCGTCATAATAGCGGTTAGCAAAACGGGGAGCGATATTCTTCCCCAGCCGGTTGATACGGACCACCAGTTCCGTCTCATAATGTATCTCGTTAGAAAAATCGGGAATGAAAAAGGGTTTACTATCTTTCAGGATAGCGGAATCGGGCTTCATAAAAATCACCGGTTCCGTATTTATCTGTGTATGTCCCAGTTCTTTGTTGTGCCGGGCGTAGTTCATTCCTACTGCAATAATCTTCATTTATTTCTCGTTAAAGTTCAATCGGTTAAACATTACAGCCAAGTGGGCATAAAGGGAAGTATTCTGCACCACAATATTCTCCGGTACGCGAATACGGAACGGAGTAAAATTCCATACCGCCTTTATACCTCCGTCTACCATTTTATTTGTAATTTCCTGAGCTATATTAATAGGTACTGTCAGCACACCGATATTCACGTCATATTCTTTCATCTTTGTTTCGAAATCATCAGAATGAAAAATAGGAATGCCATTCAGGTCTTTTCCCACCAATTCGGGGTTGACATCAAAAGCTGCCACAATCTCCAGTCCGAAATGATGCAAACCCGAGTCCCGGAGCAAAGCGGCCCCCAGACTACCTACACCAAACAAGAAGGCTTTATGCATATTGGTAAATCCTAGAAAGCTCTCTAATACCTCAATCAGTGCGTCAATGTTATACCCCACTCTCGTACGCCCCGATATATTGACGTACGACAAATCTTTGGCGATTTGGGATGCGTCAATATTTATTTCCTTAGAGATTTGTGTAGAAGAAACGTATTGTTCTCCTTTTTCTTTCATCAGTTTTATATTAGACAGATACCAGGGAAGTCTGCGCAAGGTAGGCTCCGGCACTTTATCCGCCTCTTTTGGTATATAAGTGCTCATACTTCTTACATAATTTGGTATTTTGCAAAAGTACATTATTTTTTGAGACTGACAACCCAATATCGCAAAACCTTAATAGAGATTAAACAAAACAATGAAAACCAATGCAAATTTTGCTCTTTTCCATAAGTTTGATACTTTTGGGAAGAAATAAAAAGAAGAAGCATGAAAAAGAACGATTGGAAAGACAGGCTGAATGTGGTGTATTCCACGAACCCTGATTTTGGCTATGAAATGGATAATGACGAAGAACAGGTCACTCTCGATAAAGACAAACAAAACCTCCGAGTTTCCATTGACAAGAAAAACCGGGGTGGTAAAGTGGTAACATTAATTACCGGATTTGTCGGTACGGAGAACGACTTGAAGGAACTGGGCAAGCTGCTGAAAAGTAAATGCGGAGTAGGTGGTTCAGCTAAAGACGGAGAAATCATCATACAAGGGGATTTCAAGACTAAGGTCATGGAACTGCTTGTCAGGGAAGGATACACGAAAACAAAAGGTATAGGAGGCTAACTTATTTAAAAGATATAAGAAATGAAGAAAGTTACTTTATTTTGTGCAGCAGCGTTATTCTCACTGCTGTCGTTTGCACAGAACGACAAAGGGGATATAGTCAAAACAGGCGACAAGATGCCTGCTTTCACCCTTACTTCGACCGTCAACGGAACAGTAAATTCCGCAGACTTGAAAGGGAAAGTAGTACTCATTAATATCTTTGCCACTTGGTGCGGTCCTTGCCAGAGTGAACTGGCAGAAGTTCAGAAAACCCTTTGGCCCAAATATAAAGACAACAAGGATTTCCGCATGATAGTGATCGGACGTGAGCATACCGATGAGGAATTAACGGCATACAACAAGCGCAAAGAATTTACGTTTCCTCTCTACCCGGATCCCAAACGGGAAGTCACGAATAAATTTGCCAGTCAGTACATTCCCAGAAGTTACCTGATCAACAAAGAAGGGAAAGTGATATCCGCCACTGTCGGTTACAAAAAAGAGGAAATGGACAAGTTGATGAAGGAAATAGACAAAGCATTGAAATAACAAAAAAAATGAGACTGTCCTCAAAAAGATTTGAAGACAGCCTCCTATATTCTCAGTTTCCTGACTGATTATTCAGCTTTCAAAGTGAAACGCTTGAAATCAACAATCTTCAGTTCAGGATCAGCTGCTGCCAACACTTCTCTTACTGTCTTCTTAGCATCCATGATATCTTCCTGGTTCAGCAAGCAAACTTCTTTCAAGAACTTAGCCAAACGACCCTTAGCGATGTTCTGAATCATTTGTTCAGGCATATGTGCAGCCTTTTCAGCAGAAACAGTAGCAATGATTTCTTTTGCCTTTGCTACATCTTCAGCTGTAATCCAGCCTTTAGCCATGTTGCTTTCCATGTGTCTTCGCTATCTACATGAGCCGGGTTGATGTTAGCTTTCTTCAGAGCAGCCTCTACAGCTTTCTGTACCTGTTCTGCTTTAGTCTTCTCAACAGCAACTTCAATTTCTTTCTGCTTCACTTCTTCAGAAACGCCATCTTCATCAATAGCAATCGGATTCATAGCAGCAACCTGCATAGCTATTTGCTTAGCCAACTGCTCGTCCACTTTCTTGTTGAAAGCAACAATCGTGCAAAGACCGTTTCTGTTCATGTGATTGTAAACAGCAGTGCATACACCTTCTACAGTCATGTAACCATCCAGTTCCATTTTCTCACCTGTGATACCGCTACGGTCAGTCACTGCATCCTGTACAGTACCGTTACCCATCGGCAATGCTTTTACTTCGTCCAAAGTAGCGCATTTATTAGCCACAGCAAGATCAAGAATATCCTGAGTCAGTTTCACGAAATCAGCATTCTGAGCCACAAAGTCAGTTTCACACTTCAAAGCAATGATAACAGCACGGTCACCGGTAGTTTTAGCCAAAACGCAACCTTCAGCAGCTTCACGCTCTGAACGCTTAGCAGCAACAGCTTGTCCTTTCTTACGGATAATTTCCATTGCCTTGTCGAAATCGCCTTCAGCTTCAGTCAATGCGTTTTTACAGTCCATCATACCAGCTCCGGTCATTTTACGCAGCTTGGTAATATCAGCCATACTTACAGCCATAATAATTTCCTTTATTTAAATGAATAATAATTTTCAAAACAAAAAAATGTGCCAATCTGCCAATCAAGATGCAAGTGTATAAGCATACCCTTGCACATTAGCAAATTGGCACATTATTATATTAAGCCTCTTCGTCTTCTTTCAGGAAAGCAGCAGCTTTAGCTGCGTTGATTGCTTCTTCGTCAGATTTATCGAGTCTAGCCTTAGCTGATTTCTTTTGCCCTTGTTAGCAGGAGCTTCACCGGCAGCTTCCATATCGATCTTTTCAGCTTTTCTTTCTTCCAAACCTTCGATCATAGCAGCACAGCAAGCATCCAGAATAACTTCTACTGATTTAGTAGCATCATCATTAGCCGGAATTACGAAATCTACGTTTGAAGGATCAGAGTTAGTATCAACGATACCAAATACAGGAATACCCAAACGGTTAGCTTCGCGAACTGCGATATTTTCTTTCATTACGTCGATAACGAACAATGCAGACGGCAGACGAGTCAGGTCAGCGATAGAACCCAAAGTCTTGTCCAACTTAGCACGTTGACGAGAAATCTGAAGAATTTCTCTCTTTGACAGGTTTGAGTAAGTACCATCAGCAGTCAACTTGTCGATAGTAGTCATCTTCTTCACTGCCTTACGGATAGTAGGGAAGTTAGTCAACATACCACCCGGCCAACGTTCGATTACATAAGGCATATTTACAGATGCAGCTTTCTCAGCTACAACTTGTTTAGCTTGTTTTTTAGTAGCAACAAAAAGGACTTTCTTGCCTGATTTTGCAATCTGTTTCAGAGCCTCTGCGGCTTCATCAACTTTTGCAACTGTTTTGTGGAGGTCAATGATATGAATACCATTGCGTTCCATAAAAATATAAGGAGCCATTGCAGGGTTCCACTTTCTTTTAAGGTGTCCGAAGTGGCAACCGGCTTCCAATAATGTATCAAAATTTGTTCTTGACATCTTGTTTTTCTTTAAATCGTTTACTTTCTTTTTTGTTTTTTCTAAACCAACCGCCGGGTAGCCTATGAGTAGAGTCCCGGTAGTTTAGATACTAAACATCTTCCTCGGTCAGGCAGCCCATTAACGCTTGCTGAACTGGAATCTTCTACGAGCTTTCGGCTGTCCCGGTTTCTTACGTTCAACAGAACGAGGGTCACGAGTCATGAAGCCTTCAGCACGAAGTGCAGCCTTATCTTCAGCGTTCATCTTAACCAATGCACGGGCAATTGCCAAACGCAAAGCCTGAGACTGACCTGTGAAACCACCACCACACAAGTTTACTTTGATGTCATACTTCTCAGCAGCACCAATCTTGTTCAATGGTTGTTTTACAACATACTGAAGAATAGTTGATGGAAAGTACTCTGCAAGGTCTCTCTTGTTAATAGTAATCTTTCCAGTACCTTCGCTTACGAAAATACGTGCAATTGCACTTTTACGTCTGCCTAATGCATTTACTACTTCCATTATCTCTTATTTATATGAATTAATATCAATCATTTTCGGGTTCTGAGCTGCTTGTTTGTGTTCGCTACCAGCGTAAACATACAAGTTGTTCAGCAATTTAGCTCCCAAAATGTTCTTAGGAAGCATGCCCTTCACTACTTTTTTCAGTAATCTCTCTTCACCGTTCGGTTTTGTCATCAAACGGGCAGGAGTCATTTCTCTCTGACCACCAGGATAACCAGTATATGACAAATATACTCTGTCATTCCATTTGTTACCGGTTAATTTTACTTTGTCGGCATTGATGATAATAACGTTATCACCGCAGTCTACGTGAGGAGTAAAGTTTGGTTTGTACTTTCCTCTCAGCAATTTTGCAACTTTTGCTCCCAGACGACCTAAAGTTTGGTCTGTAGCGTCAACGATAACCCATTCTTTGGTTACAGTCGCTTTGTTTGCAGAAATGGTCTTGTAACTTAAAGTATCCACTCTAATTTTGTTTTTTAAATGTTACTACTAAAAATTTTCTTCACCACTTATTAGTCTTCCCCGGACAAAGGAAGACTAACTTGCTATGAATTAATCTCTTATCATTTTGTGATAATAATCGGCTTGCAAAAGTACGGCTTTTCTTTGAATTGGCAAACTATTTCTTGCTTTTTTTGAATATATCTAATTGGCAAACAAGAAGAAATAGAACGAAAAACAGGCATAAAAAAGTCTGCATATCTTCTCCTTTAAAGAAGTAATATGCAGACTATAATAACAATCAAATTATCTTTATCTCACAATATCTTCCGGAAACTTGGCCGGCATACTTATTCTTTTCCAGGTTTCATAATACCAGGTGTTCAATTCATTTCCATTCAAGTCATTCTTGATGAAGTATTTTAAATGCAGATAATCGCTATCCTTTATTTCAAATTCCAGAATATTGTCCTGATTATCCAACATCGGAAGATGAATATTCTTCTCGATACTTTCTCTATAAGAATCATCTGTCAACTGCTTCCACGACCCATATCCCGTAACAATTGCACTGGAACCGGGAATAATAGTGAAGTTCACGATTCTTCCATCATCACTCAATACCTTAAATGTATTACTGGGTTTCAACTCTCCCGGAACATCGGGAGACTCCGACACATAATGGCAAAGTTGCCAGATTCCTTTCAACTCGGCCACCTTGAATTTAGTTTTCTTTTGGGCCATCGCACCTGTTACCGCCAACAACATTATTGAAAGCATGGTAAAGAAATAGAGTTTTTTCATTGCCGTATTATTTTAGTTAACACTCTTGAATGCGTATGTCCAAATATAAAGATTTATTTTGAGAATAGAACAATAAAGTGCATAAAAAAACTCGCATAACCAAAAGATTATGCGAGTTTTACATAAATATACCGAAATATTAGAAATCAGCATTTCTCGGTGTACGCGGGAACGGTATCACGTCACGGATGTTTGACATGCCTGTTACGAAAAGTAACAAACGTTCAAAACCAAGTCCGAATCCGGAGTGAGGACAAGTACCGAACTTACGAGTATCCAGATACCACCACATATCCTTCATCGGAATATGCATTTCTTCAATACGCGTCATCAATTTGTTATAATCAGACTCACGTTCCGAACCGCCAATGATCTCTCCGATTTTAGGGAAAAGTACATCCATGGCACGTACCGTCTTACCATCCTCGTTCTGCTTCATATAGAAGGCCTTTATTTCCTTCGGATAGTCAGTCAGGATCACCGGACGTTTAAAGTGTTCTTCCACCAGATAACGTTCGTGTTCAGAAGCCAAGTCCACACCCCAATAAACCGGGAACTCAAATTTGTGGCCTTTTGCAACAGCTTCCTCCAGAATCTTGATACCGTCTGTATAAGGCAAACGTACAAAATTATCTTTCAATACACCTTGCAGCCGTTCAATCAATCCCTTATCGAACATATCATTCAGGAATTTCACATCATCCGCACAGTTATCCAACGCCCATTTCACACAATATTTAATGAACTCTTCTGCCAAGTCCATATTGTCTGCGATGTCGTTGAAAGCAACTTCCGGCTCAATCATCCAGAACTCTGCCAAGTGGCGGGGAGTATTGGAGTTTTCGGCACGGAAAGTAGGACCGAATGTATAGATAGCTCCCAAAGCAGTGGCAGCCAATTCACCTTCCAACTGACCGGAAACAGTCAAACTGGCCTGCTTGCCGAAGAAATCATCATCATAAGAGATAGAACCTCTTTCGTCTTTCTTCAAGTCATACAGGTTCATGGTAGTCACCTGAAACATTTGTCCGGCACCTTCACAGTCAGACGCTGTAATGATAGGTGTATGGAAATAGAAGAATCCCCTGTTCATGGAAAAACTTGTGGATAGCAATCGCCATGTTGTGACGAATGCGGAACACTGCTCCGAATGTATTGGTACGCGGACGCAAGTGAGCTATCTCACGCAAGAACTCCATAGAGTGGCCTTTCTTCTGTAATGGATATGTATTATCACAAGTACCCAGCACTTCGATTTCACGAGCCTGCACTTCCACCTTCTGTCCGGAACCCACTGATTCTACCATTTCTCCGTTCACGCTGATACAAGCGCCGGTAGTAATCAGTTTCAGCATCTCTTCATCGAAATTAGCCAAATCTACTACGATCTGCACATTATTTATTGTAGAACCGTCATTCAGTGCGATAAAGTTAACTTGTTTGCTACCTCTACGGGTGCGAACCCATCCTTTCACATTGACCATAGCGCCAATATCTTCGCGCTTCAACAGATCAACAATTTTTGTTCTACCAATCTTTTCCATTTAACTTTTTCTTTTTAGATACAAGAAGACGAGGTTTCAAATGCAGGATGAATTCTTCCTGCTTTCTTTCCCCGTCCTCTGTCAAGTTATTATTTATTGACTTATTACTCAAACGAACCCATGCGGAGGTAGTTTACTTCTGCTTCCGACAGGTAACGCCAGTCTCCGCGACGCAGACCTTTTTTGGTCAGTCCGGCGAAGAACACACGGTCGAGTTTTACTACTTTATAACCCAGTGATTCGAAAATACGGCGAACGATACGGTTCTTACCGGAGTGAATTTCGATACCTACCTGGTCTTTCTTGAAATCATCTGTATAGCTGATCGCATCTGCATGGATTTCACCGTCTTCCAACTGGATGCCGGCTGCAATCTGATCCATATCCGCTTTTGTCAGGTTCTTGTCCAGATGAACATGATAAATTTTCTTCTTCAGGAATTTCGGGTGTGTCAGCTTGGAAGCCAGATCACCGTCATTCGTCAGTAACAGTACACCAGTCGTGTTACGGTCCAGACGTCCTACCGGATAAATACGTTCGTTGCAAGCGCCTTTCACCAAATCCATTACTGTACGGCGTTCCTGCGGATCGTCCGATGTAGTAACGGTATCTTTCGGTTTATTCAGCAATACGTATACCTTGCGTTCGATGCTTACCGGTTCGTCGTGGAACTTAACCACATCCGAACGTTTGATCTTTGTACCCAATTCCGTTACCACTTCACCGTTTACAGAAACCACACCTGCTGTAATAAATTCATCAGCCTCACGACGTGAGCAAACACCTGCATTAGCCAGGAACTTATTCAGACGAATCGGTTCATTCGGATCAACGAACTGTTCCTTGTACTCGATCTGTTTCTTTACGCTATACTTAGCGTTCGGATCATAATCGCCGGTACGCGGACGAGGACGATATCCTCCCTGACGGTCGTTATTAAATCTCGGACGATAGCCACCACCGTTGTTGCTGCGATAGCCGCCACCTTCGCCGCTATTGAAGCGGGGACGATACGGACGGTCACCACCTTCGCGGTTGTAAGGACGCTGAGGACGGTCGCCACCTTCACCACTATTGAAACGGGGACGATACGGACGATCACCATAAGAGCGTTGTTCGCCGCCTTCACGGTTGTAAGGACGCTGAGAACGGTCGCTGCCGTCAGAATTCGGATTAAATCTCGGACGATACGGACGATCACCGCCTTCACGATTGTAGGAAGGACGTTGAGGACGATCATAAGAACCACCTTCGCGGTTGTAAGGACGTTGCGGACGTTCGCCTCCTTCATTATTGTTATTGAAGCGAGGACGATACGGACGATCTCCACCTTCACGATTGTAAGAAGGACGTTGCGGACGGTCGCCATAAGAGCGATCACCATACGAACGCTGTGGGCGTTCGCCCCCTTCATTGTTGGCATTAAATCGCGGGCGATACGGACGATCCCCACCTTCACGGTTGTAAGAAGGACGATACGGACGTTCTCCACCTTCTCTGTTGTAAGACCTGTTACCATCACGGCCGGCACCTGTATTCTCTTCATTGAAAGAATTTTCGCGCCATTCTTCGTTTTCTGTGCTCATTTTTTTATTCGAATAAAATTAGACTTTGGCCTCACGGCCTATTTAAAAAACACGTTTATTGTATAAGTAAACAATTAAAGTCCCGTATAAGTATGCGGAGTAATTGCTCTTAACTCTTTTTTAATATCTTCGCTTACATTCAATTCTTCGATAAACTCTTTAATAGAACTTTCTGTAATAGCTTGGTTGGTGCGGGTCAACGCTTTCAAAGCTTCATACGGATGCGGATAAGCCTCACGGCGCAGGATGGTCTGAATAGCTTCAGCTACTACGCTCCAGCAGTTATCCAAATCACGATAAATAGCCGGTTCGTTCAATAACAGTTTGCGCAATCCTTTCAAAGAACTCTGGATAGCAATCACGATATGACCGAAAGGCACACCTACATTACGCAGCACCGTCGAGTCTGTCAAGTCACGCTGCAAACGGGAAACAGGAAGTTTCACAGCCAAATGTTCCAGAATAGAAGTTGCTATACCCAAGTTACCTTCCGCATTTTCAAAGTCAATCGGGTTCACTTTGTGCGGCATTGCGCTCGAGCCCACTTCTCCGGCTTTGATCTTCTGCTTGAAGTACTCCATAGAGATGTACTGCCAGAAGTCACGATTCATATCCACCATAATGGTATTGATACGCTTCATAGCATCAAAAACAGCAGAGAGGTTATCATAGTTCGAAATCTGCGTTGTATATTCTTCGCGTTCCAGTCCCAGTTTTTCTGCAACAAACCGATTGCCGAATTGTTTCCAGTCATATTGAGGATAAGCCACGTGATGCGCATTGTAGTTTCCGGTAGCACCGCCAAACTTAGCGGTAAGCGGGCATGCTTTCAACATAGCCAACTGACGTTCGAGACGGTAAACAAATACCATCACTTCTTTACCCAGACGGGTAGGAGAAGCCGGTTGCCCGTGAGTTTTGGCAAGCATCGGAATGTTAGCCCATTCTGTCGCATAGGTTTTCAACTGTGCAATCAGCTCTTCAATCAACGGGTAATAAACCTGATCCAATGCTTCTTTGATAGAAAGAGGAACAGACGTATTGTTAATATCCTGAGAAGTCAGTCCGAAGTGAATGAATTCCTTATAGTCATCCATCCCACCCATCTTGTCAAATTCTTCTTTCAGGAAATATTCTACGGCTTTCACATCATGGTTGGTTACACTTTCGATATCTTTAATGCGTTGTGCGTCTGCTTCGGAGAAGTTACGGTAGATATTCCGCAGAGTTTCAAACACGCTGTTATCGATTCCTTTTAATTGCGGCAAAGGGAGTTCGCACAAGGTGATAAAGTATTCCACCTCTACCTGTACACGGTATTTAATCAGTGCAAATTCAGAGAAATAAGCTGCCAAAGCTTTAGTTTTGCCTCTATATCGACCATCAATCGGAGATATGGCCGTTAATACATCAAGTTCCATACGTTTTCTTAGATAATTATCAGACTGCAAAATTAACTCTTTTTCCTGAGTTATAAGGCAAAAGGACAAAGAAAGTTTGTATAAAAGCGGTAAGAAATAAAAAAAGTCTCACGAATTTCTTCGTAAGACTCTTTTTATAGTGGGCGTTGACGGATTCGAACCGCCGACCCTCTGCTTGTAAGGCAGATGCTCTGAACCAGCTGAGCTAAACGCCCTTGTTAATGAGCCGGAAGTGTTTCGTTTTTGTGTGGGCGTTGACGGATTCGAACCGCCGACCCTCTGCTTGTAAGGCAGATGCTCTGAACCAGCTGAGCTAAACGCCCTTACACTTCCGTTTCAAAAGCGATGCAAAGGTACGGCATTTTTTGAAATCTGCAAACATTTATCGAATTATTTTTCAAACTTTTTATATACAACTCCGTGAAGTTACTGATTATCAGCCCACAAACTATAATTATTTTTTTTTTCTCAGTCCCTACGTCGGATTACACGCGCCGGATTCCCGACTGCGATACTATCATCAGGAATATCTTTCGTCACGACACTCCCCGCTCCTATCACACAACGATCACCAATCGTCACACCGGGACATATAATAGCTCCGCCACCAATCCAGCAGTCCTCACCAACCGCCACCGGATAAGCGTATTCCTTGGAGCCTCTTCTTTCCAAATAATCCATCGGATGATGCGGTGTGTAAATCTGCACACAAGGCCCGATAAGCGTATGAGCACCAATCGTGATATATCCGCCGTCCAGAAATGTGCAGTTAGCATTGACAAACACATGCTCGCCTAACTTGATTCCGTCCCCATGATCGCAATAGAAAGGCGGACAAATAACCGAAGTTTCAGGAATCCTCGGCACCAGTTCTTCCAGTAATTTCCTGTACCCTTCATCATACGTACTCATTCCCCGCATGCGAGCCAACAATTTCTTGGCATGCTCAAAACGCACCTGCAACTCCGGCGAAGACATATCTGCCAACAGGCCGTTACGCATCTTTTCAACTTCCGTCATACTCTTTATCCTCCCTGACCATTAATAAATACAAACCGCCTCTCATCCGAAAGAGCCTCATCAAACTCGAAGCCTTCCCACGAAAATTCTTTCAAATCTTCCGGATTCTCTATTCTATTTTTCAAGATAAAACGCGTCATTTCACCACGAGACATTTTGATATATATTACTACCGTAGCCAGTTTCCCGTTCTTCCACACATGAAATTCAGGAGTCACGACATGCACTTCTTTCTCCACCCGTTTCCAGTCAAACAAACTTTTCATTTCGTCACTGGCCAGATTGCATAAAATACCTCCCACCTGTTTGATGTCTTGTATAAACGTATCCGTCAGGCGCGACCGCCAGTAAGAAAACATCGTCTGATTACCCAACTCCGGCAATACCACATCTCCTTCGAGACGATAGGGGCGAATCACATCCAGCGGACGCAACAAACCGTAACAAAAAGATGTCAGCCGCAAATGTTCCTGTGCATATTCGAGTTCTGAGGCAGAGAAGTCTTTCGGATTCAACCGCTTGAACACAATTCCCGTATAAGAGAACAAAGCCGACAATTCCGGAGTTTCTTCCGCATGGAAAGCCTGATAACGCTTATAATTCTCTACTGCTATTTTAGCATTCACACGCAACAAACGTTCCAGATCGCCGACAGCAAACTGCGACATCTGCAAAGCTATCTCAGAGGCTTCCTTTTGAAAACGGGGAACCGTAGTCAAAGGAACCTTCACCTTTGAAACATCACTCATTGTCTTGGCACAAGATAAAAGCACAAGCATATTTCAACTACTAATTACAAGTTACTAATTACGAAGTAGCAAAGATAAAAAATAAAACAAGAAAACCCGCTATTAACAGGCTGTCAATAGCGGGCACTTATTAAGAATTATAATAGTTCTTATTTGTATTCCTGCCAGCTCTTAATCTGAATATCTCTCAGCTTCAATTCACAGAATGCTTCGATAAAGGCACTTGCCAGACGGGCATTGGTAATCAACGGAATGTTATGATCGATCGCACCGCGACGGATACGATAACCATTCGTCAACTCACGTTTGCTGTGATTCTTCGGAATGTTAACGATCAAGTCAAACTTGTGATCGGCAATCATCTTCATCACGTTGTTTTCTGCACCCGGCTTCTCATCCGGCCAGTAAACCGGAGTAGTATCTACACCGTGAGCATTCAGGAAAGCAGCAGTTCCGGCAGTAGCATAAATCTGATATCCTTTGGCAAACAACATACGGCTTGCATCCAGCAAATCGACTTTCGACTTCATTGCACCTGAAGAGAACATCACTGCCTTTTCAGGAATCTTAAATCCTGTAGCGATCATTGCATTCAGCAATGCTTCAGAAAAATCATCACCGATACAACCCACTTCACCGGTAGACGACATATCTACGCCCAGAACCGGATCGGCCTTATGCAGACGCGAGAAGGAGAACTGAGACGCTTTTACTCCGATCCAATCAATGTCAAATGCGGACTTATCAGGACGAGAGTATGGAGCATCCAGCATGATGCGGGTAGCTGTTTCGATAAAGTTGCGTTTCAGCACTTTAGAAACAAACGGGAAGCTACGTGAAGCACGCAAGTTACATTCGATTACTTTCACTTCGTTGTTACGAGCCAGGAACTGGATATTGAACGGACCGGAGATATTGAGTTCTTTAGCAATCTGACGGCTGATCTTCTTGATGCGACGAGCTGTTGCAAAGTAAATCTTCTGTGCCGGGAATACCAACGTAGCATCACCGGAGTGAACACCGGCAAATTCTACGTGTTCGGAGATGGCATATTCTACCACTTCACCGTTCTGTGCTACAGCGTCGAACTCAATTTCTTTTGTATTCTCGAGGAACTGAGAAACAACTACCGGATATTCTTTAGATACTTCGGCAGCCATCTTCAAGAAGTTCTCCAATTCTTCGTCGTCATAGCAAACGTTCATTGCAGCACCCGACAACACATAAGACGGGCGAACCAATACCGGATAACCTACTTTCTCTACAAATCCCTTCACATCTTCCAGACTGGTCAGCTCCTGCCATGCCGGTTGGTCGATCCCCAGTTGATCGAGCATAGCAGAGAACTTGTTACGATTCTCAGCACGGTCGATAGAAATCGGAGAAGTACCCAATACAGGAACAGACTGACGGTAAAGTTTCATAGCCAGGTTGTTCGGAATTTGTCCACCTACAGATACAATCACACCACGAGGTTGTTCCAGGTCAATGACATCGAGTACACGTTCGAACGAAAGTTCATCAAAGTACAGACGGTCGCACATATCATAGTCAGTAGAAACCGTTTCGGGGTTGTAGTTAATCATGATAGACTTGTATCCCAGCTTGCGGGCAGTCTGAACAGCATTTACCGAACACCAGTCAAACTCTACCGAGCTACCGATACGATAAGCGCCCGAACCCAGTACAACTACTGATTTTTCATTCTTATAATAGTTTACATCATAGCCCTCTACCGCATAAGTCATATACAGATAGTTTGTCAGTTCCGGATGTTCGGAAGCAACTGTATTAATACGTTTTACAGCCGGGAGGATACCCATAGATTTACGATGAGCACGCACTGCCAGGTTTTCTTTCTCCATGTTTCCGGTCGGATTCAGTACGAAACGGGCGATCTGGAAGTCAGAGAAACCTAACATTTTAGCTTCACGCATTACGTCAGCCGGAATATCTTCCACCTTATTATATGTAGACAGTTTCGCTTTGTAGTCAACGATGTTCTTCAGTTTGCCGAGGAACCAAGGATCGATCTTTGTCAGGTCGTGGATACGGTCAATCGTATATCCTTCTTCCAAAGCCTGTGCGATAGAGAACACACGCAAGTCAGTCGGGCGGGAAAGTTCTTTATCAAGGTCGTCAAAATGCAGTTCGTCATTTCCTACAAAGCCGTGCATGCCTTGTCCGATCATACGAAGACCTTTTTGGATGATTTCCTCGAAAGAGCGACCGATAGACATGATTTCACCTACCGACTTCA